>JGI11944J13513_1000011_pt1 | contig 238139 bp, 175 predicted proteins | sample TerdegcoTASludge_FD_13513 | JGI IMG/M metagenome (IMG submission 13513) | reverse complement strand
CATTTCTAAACCCACATCAGGGGAATTCTCTAATATTGCATATACTTTACTGTCTAAGGGTATGAGATGAAAATATTCATGTCCTTTGCACCACACAGAATGAAATTGTTCTACTCTTCCTTTTATATCTTTCACTGTTGCCTGAATGGTATTTTGATCTTGTGTGTGTTCGCAGGGAAAAGATAAAAAAGCACATGCATGTAAAAAACAGAAAAAATATAAAGATAACATCATTCCACCTCCGATTTTATATTAAGTATAGAATTTTATTGCACTGTATCTCCACTTTCTATACATTTATTACATATATATCTGGCACATAAATCTATTCTATGTGTCCTATAGTTTTTTATTTAATTTACCTATTGGGGGGCAAGAATGATTATCGTGGTGATATTCTCTTATTATTAGTTTTCGATTGTTGAATGGAATTGAAAAAGTAAAAAACAGGGACAAATGGGTATTTGTCCCTGTTGGGTAGTGAGTTTTTATTTGGGTATAAATTTTAAAATGCTTCGGCAAATGCGTCTGATGGTTCTGGAGGCTCTTCTTCTATTTTAGGAACTTCACGCTTTTTGATGAACGGTCCTGTTACCATGTCTTTATATCCCATACCGGGACCAACCATCGGGAAAACAAGAGCCTTTTTATCAACGACTACCTCAAGGAAAGCAGGTCCATTATTAAATTTGACAAATTCTTCGAGTGTCTTATGAAGTTCTTCACGATGGGTAACTCGCTTTGAGAATTTGAAGCCGTCTGCTTCGGCAGATTTGACGAAATCCTTTTTATGGAGAGATTTGTCAGAACCTGAAAAGCGTCCTTCGAAGTATAGGGTTTGCCATTGGACAACCATGCCGTCACCGTGATTGTTTAGTAATAATATTTTAACGGGTATATTGTAATTTGTACAGGTTTCCATTTCACCAAAGTTCATTCGTAAACTTCCATCTCCATCAATATCAATGACAATTTTATTCGGTTTTGCCAATTGGGCACCTATTGCAGCGGGTAGTCCAAATCCCATAGTTCCCATACTCCCTGAGGTGATATAGGTTCGAGGATGTTTGATATGGAGGTACTGTGCTGCAAACATTTGATGTTGCCCAACGCCTGTGGTAAAAATGGCTTCCCCTTTTACAATGTCATTCAACGCCTCTATGACTTCTGCAGGCTGGATTTTCTGAGCATTGCGGTCATAGTTTAACGGATATTCTTTTTTCAATTGCTGGACATGTTTTAACCATGCTTCATGTTTCAAGGTTAAATTTTTCCCATATTGCATGAGCGATTTTAATGCTTTGCCTGCATCGCCTACATGCGACCAGACCACCGGTTTGACCTTACCTATTTCTGCTGCATCAATATCAATGTGTAGAATTTTTGCGTTTGGAGCAAATTCGCTGGCTAATCCTGCTACACGGTCGTCAAATCGTGTTCCAACTGCGATGAGCAGGTCGCAATCCATAACTGCATAATTAGCATAGGCGGTTCCATGCATCCCTAACATGTGCAGACAGAGTGGATCATGAGTATCCATAGCCCCGATACCCATCACTGTGGTTACAATCGGGATACGGAACATCTTGACGAATTCTCGGAGTATATGTGATGAATTACTGGATATAATTCCTCCACCGACATAGAGCAGAGGGCGTTTTGATGCTTTCAATAGAGCAAAGAATTCTTTCGCCTCATCGGGTGTAATCTCGTTTTCATTAATTTTTTGCATACGGCTTTGGTACCCGTGAAGAGGGAGCAAACCTTTTCCCTTAAAAATGCATTCGTAATTTTGAACATCTTTGGGAACATCAATGACCACGGGACCGGGTCTGCCCGTTCGTGCAATATAAAAGGCGGTTCTAACAATCTCTTCTAATTCTTCCGGGTTTTCCACTAAAAATACATGTTTAGCACAAGAAGACATTAAATTAAATACGGGTGCTTCTTGAAAGGCATCTGTACCAACTGCAGAACGAGCCACCTGACCGCTAATCATGACCAGCGGGATAGAGTCCGCCATAGCATCTCGTATCGGTGTAGTAGCATTGGTGGCACCGGGACCGGAAGTAACTAATAACACACCCACTTCACCGGAAGCCCGTGCATAACCAGAAGCCATAAAACCGGCTCCTTGTTCATTTGCCGGTACAATCAACTGTATGGGATGTTCTTTATGGGTGCGGTTCCAGCGAAAAACCGCATCATAAGTTGGCAATATAGCACCACCACTATAACCGAAAATTACCTTTACCCCTTCATCAGCAAGCACCTGTAGTATTATTTCGGCTCCCTTCATTTTTGCACCTGCTAATTCGTGTTTTTTTGTAACCATTGTAAAACTCCTTCTTTGTATGGTTAATGATTTATAACAATTAAAAGTTATTTTTTATTTGAAAACTGTGGATAATTTAAAGTCAAAGCGCCGCAGAACAGGAATGTCTGCGGCGCTGAAGTTTTCAATCTCCGCACTTTTTTATGGAAATCTTATTCAGCAGGCGGAGGTTCTTCCGCTGGCGCCGCAGATTCCGGCGCCTCACCTACACCTACCTCTGGGTTCTCCTCAGGAACGGATTTCTTCTCTTCTTCGGAGGATTTTCCCTCTGTATGAATTAATTCTTCGGCTACTTCTTCAATAGATTTTCCTTTTTGAAGAAGTTCTGTTGGCAAGACATCTTTTAACATAGAACCGACATCTACAGGCTCACCGGCGGTATGCGTTTGCATGATTTCCCCTTCAAGGTCTTTTTGGTATTCGCGAATACTTAATCCGACCTTACGCTCCACCGGACTTATACTAATAATTTTAGCCATGACTCTTTGTCCAATATGGAGGAAATCTTCGGCACGGTGAACTTTTTCTAAGGACATTTCACTTAAATGAATAAGTCCTTCAATTCCATTGTCCAGTTTGCCAAAAGCACCGAAACTGACTAATTTTGTTATTTCTACTTCAACATGTTTACCTATAGGCATTTCTTCGACCAGTTCCTGCCATGGGTCAGGTTCTAATTGCTTTAACCCAACACTGATTTTTTCCATTTCAGGGTCAATGCTCAATATTTTAACTTCTATTTCCTGGTCTTTGGTTAACACTTCCGCCGGATTGGTAATCTTCTTTATCCACGAAATATCACCTACATGCAGAAGTCCGTCAATACCTTCTTCAATTTCAATAAATGCACCGTAGTCCATTAAAGCACGAACACGACCTTTTACCACAGAACCTTCGGGATATTTCTCTGCCATAAGTTTCCATGGATTGGGTTGTGTTTGTTTCAATCCTAAGGATATTTTTTGTTCTTCGGGATCTACATGAAGCACCATGACATGGACTTCATCTCCGATATTCAATATTTCAGATGGGTGTCTGACCCTGCGTGTCCAACTCATCTCACTGATGTGGATCATTCCTTCAAGTCCATCATCCATCTGAACGAAGGCACCATAATCCGCAAGACTAATTACAGTACCTGTAACGATAGAACCTACAGGATATTTTTCTTGAGCTGTTAACCACGGATTGGGTGTCTTTTGTTTCAAACCGAGACTTACCCGATGTGTCTCAGGGTCATAAGTAAGGACCATCACATCAATTTTTTGTCCAATCTTTAATACCTGATGTGGATTTTTCGGTCTTCCCCATGTCATATCAGAGACATGAAGTAGTCCATCTAAGCCACCCAAATCAATGAAAGCGCCAAAGTCTGTGATGTTTTTCACTTCACCTTGAACAATAGCACCTACCTTAATGGTTTCTAACAATTGTTTGCGTTCTTCTTCTCGGCGTTCTTCTAAAAGTTTGCGATGACTGACCACCACATTACGCCGTTTGGGATTAAGGCTAAGAATCCGTAATTCTAATCGTTTTCCAACAAAGTCATCGAGGTCAGCAATGGGTCTTGTGCTAACCTGACTTCCCGGCATAAATGCATCAACGCCGATATCTACTTTTAGACCGCCTTTGACCTTTCGAATAACGGTTCCCTCAATCACACCCTCTTCTTCAAACACCTTCTGGACATATTCCCAGTTCTTGATACGGTCTGCCTTTGTTTTCGATAACACGGGCATTCCTTCTTCATTTTCTGGGACTTCGATGTAGAAGTCGAACGAGGCTCCTTCCTTCAATTCGGAACGGTCGGGAAAATCTGTTATTCTAACGACACCTTCACTTTTGTAACCGATATCCACCAGAACTCGGTCATCCAATATGGATACTACCTGCCCTTTTACTACCTCACCTTCTTGAAACCGTAACATTCCTTCCTGGAGAAATTGGTCCACATCAGGCTCTGTCAAAAAAGAATTTAATTCTTCCTTTAATGACTGCGACAACGCCTGTGTTGCCATTTCATCCACTTTTGCGTTAAGTTCTGAATACTTATAACCCATGACTTAAAAAACTCCTTTCGGAAAAAAATATCCTGTTAAAAAACAGGTGATAAATTATACTATTTTTATTTGTTAAAACTCAAATATTGTAAACAATAGTTTGCTGTTTAAAATGGATGGATTTTTGTCTCACTTTTGGTATATATTTTTGAGGGAACTTCTTTATATTAGAAGTGTTATATTAGTAAAAGAAAGTTTTCTACATTAAAATTTTGCATAAAAGGGAATGGAAATGAACAAGAACTTATTATTGAAAATTATCAATCCAATCTTACTGCTATTGCTTATTAGCCAGGCATGTTCGGGCTTTTTTCATCACTCACTTTCTCACAAGATGTTTGAAATTATTCATGAGGGAGGAGGAATTTTTTTAGTTGTAATATCCTTTTTACATCTTGTCCTTAACTGGGGTTGGGTTCGCGCTAACTTTCTGAAGATAAAACAGTAGAAAATCCGAAGGATCTTTTTCTGAATATTTTTTACAGTACGCGTTCAAGGTAGATTTGGCGTAATAATTCGGCTTTTTGACGGACACCTTTTTGTAGAATTTCGTTAGCACGGGGGCAGTTTGGGTTTTTACGCAGTGCTGTTTGTGCAGATTCAAGTTCACGGTCAATTATGGACACGGAACGCAATTGGCGGGAAAAATAGCCTGTGTTATTTCTAAATACAGGAGATAGGGCAGACCCTAACAATTCAATCTCGTGCCACACATCTTTTTCTTGCTTATTTTCAACAGGTGCCTGAATTTTTGGAGACGCCATCTGGACAGGAACATTCTTTTTGCCTGCTGAATTATCAAATAAGGAAGGATTATAGGAAATCCCAAAAAGGATGTATCCAACCATTAGCCAGATGGATACGCAAGTTACAACCAATACCCGTGAATGTTTTTTTACGGGTAATGTATTTTGTTCCATTTTTTTCTTTTGTTCGCGAGCCCTTTTCAAAATTTCTAAGGTTAATTCTTTGGGCGGGTCAATTTTAGGAGTAGCATTTAAGAACCGTAATGAAGAACAAATGGCTTCTACTTCCGCGGAACATTGAGGGCATTGTGTCAAATGTCGGGCTATTCCGGAAAAAATAGGTCCCCTTCCATCTACTAAAGCCTCAGCGTAAGTAATTAATTGTGTTCTTGTTGGATGTTTTAACAGCATAATAATCTTCGTCTGTTTTTCTTCATATCTAAAATCATTTCATTGACACTATGTATAATCCGAAACCTGCGCCCAAAGTTTCGTAAAAAACTACTGCTCACTCAAATATTCACGAAAATGTTCTAAATAAGGTCTCAGTGCTCTTTCCGCACGAAGGACCCGTGTTTTTGCAGTTCCTAATGGCACATCCAAAATATTTGCAATTTCCTCATAAGGCAATTCCAGGAAACGGCGCAAAACAAAGGCTTCCCTTTGCCGTTCCGGGATTTTTTTCAAGGCTTTATTAATTGCTTCAGAGATTTCTGTGCATTTTGTATCCCGCCACACATCCAGATGTGGGTCTGCATGATGTTCCACAGGGTTCCATTCGTGGTCATCATTAGAACTATCCGAAGAATGCCACCATTGGGAAAGACTGAAAAATCGGGGTTTCCGATTTTGTTTACTCCATTCCTTCGAAACAATATTACTTGCAATGGTATATAAGTAAGTACTGAATTTAGCTGTTGGCTGGTAGCGTTCCGCACTGGACACTATAGCCATAAAAACTTCCTGAGTGAGTTCCTCTGCAATATGCCAGTTATGAACCATACGGAACATATAATTGAATATGCTCCGCTCATATCGTCGAACCAATTCCCCAAAAGCCTCTTCGTTCCCCTCGCCAAAGATAAGCATCAAATCCTCATCGCTCCACTCTGTGAGAGGGACAGTCTTCTCCCGCTGCCGAAGAGCAACTCTTTGCTCCGGCGTTACCATCTTAAAAGGAATAATATTTTCGCGATTGATGCTCATGTGTCTTTATCTTTTTTGTTTTATTATAACATTCGATGAAAATCCATTTCTAACAAAATAAAAAAATCTTTATCATCCATCGTATTATAACGACAAAAAAAAGACTTATATTTAATTAATGTATAAAGGTTGTAAATAGGTTTCATTATTTGTATAATAAAAAGTCTCACTATACTTTTTTACAATTTGTGCGGAAAATTATTACAGATTAAAGGAAGGTTTTTATTTATGTATATAGGAAGAATTGTTTCTGTGGCACAAACGGAAGATGGTAGACTTTGTGCCATGTATCGCGTATCCAGTCGCTCTTTTCCGAATCGTCAAGCGGTCTTGAATAACAACAAAGTATCTATTATTCCGATGGCAGGGTATGAAACGGATATTCAAAAGAACCCATACATATCATACAATTGTCTGAGAAACATTCTGGAAGGTGAAGTGGCTGTATTAAGCAATGGAAGCCACACAGACCCGATTGCCGAAAAGATTATTAATGGTATGCCTACAAGGGATGCTATTGCTTTGACATTAATGGCACTTGATTTTGAAAAAGATGATTATGCTACACCGCGTATTGTTGCAGTTGTTGATAAAGCCGAGGGTTCGGGCTGGTTAGGTGTGGTTCGTTCCGATGGGCTTGAAGTCCGCCGTATGGATTTGAAACCGGGACGTTTCTTTTATGTAGCAACCTACGAGGAGAACTTTATCAGTTTTTGTCATAGCGGTGTTTTTCCTGCAATGTCAGCAGATGAAGCCTGTACCTTTATTTTAGGAGGAGGTGTCTTTGCGGAACGGACACATGCCATTACTGCTGTTAGTGCAATGGCGTCGGAAGATGGCTTTGATATTTCTATTCAGAATAGCCCTGTTTTTGCTAAGTAAGTGAAATATACATCATTACATGAAACCAGAGGGGACTAAGTATGAAAGATTATAACCAGTATATAAGTCCATTTGTTGAACGATTTGCCACAAAGGAAATGGTTGCTCTATGGAGCCCACAAAAAAAATTCTCCACATGGAGAAGGTGTTGGCTTGCACTTGCAGAAGCAGAAAAAGAATTGGGGCTGGATATTACAGAGGAACAAATTGAAGAGTTAAAAAATCACCTTGATGATATTGATTTTGAACAAGCACGAAAATATGAGGAGAAAACAAGACATGATGTTATGGCACACATCCTTGCCTATGGCGATGTGGCACCTAAGGCAAAACCTATTATTCATTTAGGGGCTACCAGTTGTTTCGTTACGGATAATACCGACCTTATACTATGTCGTGAAGCCCTTATTTTAATTAGAAACAAAATTGTTGCGGTGTTAAAGAGATTGAGCGATTTTGCTATAAAATATAAAGACATGCCTACTTTAGGTTTTACCCATTTTCAGCCGGCACAATTAGTAACTGTCGGCAAACGCGCATGTCTCTGGGCTCAGGACCTGGTGCTTGATTTACAACAAATCGAGCATTTCCTTTCCGGAATTAAGTGTAGGGGTGTAAAAGGGGCTACGGGAACACAGGCATCTTTTTTAGTTCTTTTTAATGGAGACCATGCAAAGGTAAAACAATTAGACCAGCGGGTAGCAGAAAAATTAGGTTTTACCGAGACAATTTCCGTTACAGGTCAAACTTACACCCGAAAAATAGATACACAAATTTTGCAGATTTTGGCAGGTATTGGTGAGTCTGTGCATAAATTTGGAACAGACCTGCGTTTGCTGCAAAACATGAAAGAAATGGAAGAACCCTTTGAAAAGTCGCAAGTAGGTAGTTCTGCCATGCCCTATAAACGCAATCCCATGCGAGCAGAACGAGCATGTTCTTTAGCACGATTTGTAATGGGGATCCCTATATATAGTGAATTTACGACGGCTGTTCAGTGGATGGAACGGACCTTAGATGATTCCGCTATTCGGCGAATTATTATACCGGAATCTTTTATGGCAACAGATGGTATGCTTAATCTTTATTTGAATATTATGGAAAATCCCGTTGTTTACCCGAAGGTAATTGAAAAACATGTTCGCGAAGAATTACCTTTTATGGCGACAGAAACGCTTCTGATGGCGGGTGTAAAAAAAGGCGGAGATCGTCAGAAACTCCACGAAGTTATTCGTAAGCATGCACAGTCTGCTGGTGAACGGGTTAAAATGGAAGGGAAGGAGAATAACCTTTTACAACAACTTGCCCAGGACCCAGAATTTCCATTAAATGAAGAGGAAATCAATGCGTGCCTTGATGAAAAAGATTTTGTGGGTAGAGCCCCTGAACAGGTAGTAGAATTTATAACTGAGGTAATAGAACCTATTTTGCAGAGATATGCTACTGCAATAGAAATCTCTTCCTCTATTTCCGTATAAAAAAATAACATTTGACCATCACTTTCCACATCCGTTTTCCCCTCAATTTATGAGGTCTTTAAATACTTTTCCACAACTTATTCACATACTATTTCAACAAAATATTCAACAATGGGGTAAAATTTTATTTTATTATATATCAAATACTTATGCTTATTTTTAGAAAATTATTGACAAAAATTAGTGTTTTTATTTCTTGACAAATTACCGATTTATACACATCATCAAAAAAACTTGTTTTTCGACATTTTAAATCCGATAAACCAAGAAAAGAAAAATTTAAAAGTAAAACTTACAGAGGGAAGAAAAGTTTAGAACAAGGAGGAAAATTCAACAGGTTTTGTATAAATTATTGATAGTAGAGACAACGAAAAAATGTATTTCCTTAATCAAAAAAACTCCACACTTCTTGTTAGTTTTTGTGCTTCTGTATGTAAAAATTTTTCCTTCTTTATTTGTGATAATTTATATCATTCATGGCTTTTTAAACAAATAAGCAAGAAATCTCTATGCTTTGGTTTGTTGCGATGATGTATTATCAGTTTTATATATCTTATTTGTTCGGGTTAAGAGTTATATATTGCAGTAATTAAATAATAAACTTAATAGTAACAATTTTCTTTCCGTTGCATTGCAATTTCACTGTGTTTTGAGGTGAAATTTCCAGTTTTTGGATAATAGTCTCCTCAAAATTAACCTCATAAGCCTCTTTTAACTGTTCACCAAATTCCAGAGTGGTTTCTGTGGGTTCGGTAGAAGAATTATATATGCGTAATATATATCCCTGTCTATCTTCAGCGAGTTTAAGAGCGGATAAGATGATTGTATCAGGTTGAATTTTAACAAGAGATTTTGTTGGCGGTTGAGTTCCATTTGAAACACCGGATTGGACAGGTATAAGGGGAGAATATATTCGTTCTGTTTCTTGAATTACATTTCCCTTCATTGTGCCACCTGCATGAGGATATATCCAGAAGTTAAATTCATGTTCTCCGGGGCATTGGGACAAATTCATTTCGGGGTGTGTTTCCCATTGTTTGGATACGGTTGCCAGATGGACTGTATATGCTCTTAATAATGTAATAAATACAGTCCGTGTTAAATCGCGAGAAACTTCATATTCCTTTAATCCATCGTTGATAATAGCCAGTCCGCCCCATGTATCATCCAAATCTAAAAATCGGTATTGGGGAAATGTAACGGATTTTGTATTTTTCCATGGACTATTGGGTCCCGGAACTATTTCCCGTTCTACAATATCAAAGGCGGATTCAACACGAACAATGTCCGCATCTAAATTAGAGGGGAATGCTATTCGTAAGCGATGGTCACGGGCATTATTAACAAATTTTACCTTCAATTCTAACGAACGCGATTGATTTTTTAAAGTAATAAACATTTGAATAGGGATAGATGTTTGTCGAATACTTCGTTTTGAATTATTTCCGACGCCATCCAGCCTGTCATTTAAATCTTCATTCGTAGAAACTAATTGAGCGGGGATAATCATTTCATATTGAATTTTATATGTAGCAGATAGAGGACCATCTTCTAAAAGCGAGATTTTCTTAGGGAAAGGACGACTGTCAATTACTTCATTGTAAGCAGGGGGTATATGCATCCAGGCGTGTCCGGCTTCTCCATCATCTAAAAGATAACCTAAACCACAATATATTTTTTCGGAAGACTTATGAAATATATCGAAAGTTCCGTCGTCACGAATCGCTACCCGCATATATTGATTTTCTAAGACACGGTCACTTGTAATAAGTGTTCCTTGCAGGAAAGGCTTATTCTGTTTAATACGGTAGGAGGTATATCCCAAAGGTGGTATTTTAGTAGTGGTAAAAGATGTATGATACCTATGAACTTTCATGGAGTGTCGTGCATCTTCTGGCTGAGTTATGACCACATTTGCCCGTTCCTGGGAGTGTATCTGCACAGGAACTTCTTCACCTGTTTCTGTATTTTCAAGACAAAACTCACCCGCAGGAATAGCGTCCGGAAGGTCAATAACGGTAGAAATGGTTTCTTCTCTTTCCTGTGGTAAAGGATTATACACTGTAATTAGAACGGCATTCTTATCCTCTTTGGAGAAGTCTATACTCTTCTGACAGAAAGCTAAGGCACGACGCAGAACACTTCGGGATATTTCACGAACTTGCCGTAACCGATGTAAAGTATCCTGTTCAATAATATCTATACCCGAGCCAGATATTGTGTCATGGGCATGACAACGCAGAAGTTCTTTCCATGCAAGGTCAATAAAATCCTTTGGATATTCCATACCGATACAAGCACTCAGGACAGACATGGGCTCGGCTAACCGTTGTAAATCGCGTTCTGAATAATAATTTTCTCGTTTTACCCTCGTCCTGCTGGAAAGCACATCACTATAGAGATGATAAATTCGGGGCATGGGTTTGGGTATTCGTCGTTCGCCTTGTAATGTGGGAAGTTCCGTGTTTTCAACTTCTCTCAGAACCTCTTCGGCGTAATCGTGATAGTTTGAATGCTTAACGATATGCCCTTCGAGAATCTGTTGTGTTTCATGGACAAAACATACTTCCAACTCATCCGGGACACTGCTATCATGTCCCATCATAAAGGCAATATGCGGTGTAGTAGCCACTTCACATTCTGATTTGAACAATTTCTTTACCCGTTCCTTTAATTGTTTTTCATCAAAGTTTTTGAGAGGTTGTAGAAGCAAATAATGTTCAAATTGTGCTTTTTCATCAGCAAGACGAAACGGTGTTCCTCCCTTATTCCAGTTCCAATTCCGTTCATCGGGTTCCATACCGTATACAACAGGGCGATATACCTGATGATAGAAGTTATATCGCGCATGCCGACTCATCTGACTTGCTAAAATTTTTGTGCCATCCGCTCCTTCCCACCAGAATTCATTGGGAACTTCATCATGGCTGACACCATGATAGAAAAGGGCAATGTGAATTCCAAAACCTTTGTATATTTGGGGTAGTTGTGAAATCTGACCGTAAGAAAAGGGTGTGTGTCCAACTTTCATTACCCCGCCCATCTGTTTTGAAATAATGTGTCCATACAACAAATTCCGAATAATAGATTCACTTCCTACCTGAAAACATTCAGGGCATGTATACCATGGTCCTATGAGTAAGCGTCCTTTCTCTACCTGCTTTTTTATTCGTTCTCGTTCGTTGGGAAAAATCTCAAGATAATCCTCAACAGGTACTACCTGGCTATCCAGAACAAAAGATTTATAATCTTTATTTTTTTCGAGGATATTCAATAATCGCTGGAAAAAGTCAATAAGCTGAATTCTTGTTTCCTGAAAGGAATAGAGCCATTCGCGGTCCCAATGTGTATTTGAAATAAAATGAACATATTTCTGCTCTTTATTTTTTTTCATAATAATTCTCCTTCTGTTATCTTTCTTATATATCTTTGTTTTTAATTACCTGTGCCTGGTGTTGGGTCAAAGAGTTCTCGTTTGTTTTTTACGGTTCGGAATTCCTCAGATTCAGGAGAAACGGGCTTATTATTTCGTATGACAGGCCAGATTTTGGAGTATTTTGCATTTAGTTGTATATATTCCTGCCATTCTTCCGGAACCTCATCAATAGAATAGATAGCACGAACGGGGCATTCATCTACACAAACGGCACAATCAATACATTCCTGGGGATCTATGACCAGCATATTGGCTCCCTCATGAAAACATGCTACCGGACATACTTCTACACAACTGGTATATTTACATTTGATACACGGTTCGCATACAACAAACGCCATTCGCTCCTCCTTCCAAATTGAATAATATAATATGACAAACTTATAGGATAACGAAACCTGCAGCGTTAATCAAATTTTTTTTCTTTTAATTCGCGGAATTTCCAATATTTGGGGTAATTTTTGGAATTGGCTAAATCATCCAGTTCTCGAAGCAGGTCTTGCTGATGTTTGGACAAGTGAACAGGTATCTCAACCACGATTTTATAGTATAGGTCGCCCCTACCGCGATTATTCAAATGAGGCATTCCCAATCCTTTTTTTCTTAAAAGGTCACCGGATTGTGTTCCTTCAGGAATAGTCAGGTCAATCATTCCATCAATAAGTGTAGGTGCTTTGATTACAGTTCCTGCGATTGCCTGGGATAATGTGACAGGAACTTCGCAATACAAATCACTACCTTTGCGTTCAAATAAAGGATGTTCTTTTATCTGTAAATGGACATATAAATCGCCCGGTGGACCTCCACCTATTCCTGCTTCACCATCACCTACGGAACGCAAGGTTGTTCCAACATCCACACCCGGTGGAATGTTAATTTCTGTTTCCCGTGTTGAGGAAATTCTTCCCCGTCCACCGCAATGTGTACAGGGGCGTGTTATATATTTTCCTTCTCCACTACATTGAGGGCAGGTGCGTGTGATGCTGAAGAAGCCATGTGAAGCCCGTATTTCTCCTGTTCCCCCACATTGGGGACAGACTTCAATTTTTGAACCCGGTTCTGCACCGCTTCCATGACATTTGCTACATTGTTCTTTGCATATATAGCGAACTTTCTTCTTTGCTCCAGTAGCCGATTCTTTTAATGTTATTGTCAATGTAGTTCGAATATCATTCCCGCGCTGAGCACTGCTCCGGCGACCCGTTCGACGGGTGCCGGAGCCGAAAATCATATCAAATAAATCATCAAATGGCGACTCAAAACCTTCTCCGAAGCCTTCTGTGAAACCACGGAAACCGCCTGTGAAGTTTCCCATATCAAAAGGTTGTCCATCTACTGTGCCGTAGCGGTCGTATTGTGCCCTTTTCTCAGGATTTTTAAGAATATCATACGCCGCATTGATTTCTTTTAATTTCTCTTCTGCCTCTTTGTCTCCCCCGGTTTTGTCCGGGTGGTATTTATGTGCTAATTTTAGGTAGGCACGACGAATCTCGTCCTGCGAAGCATTCTTCGGGACGCCTAATATTTCATATAAGTCTTTACCACGAACCATATTACTGCTCATCACCTACTTCAATTAATGCTGTATTATATCAAAAGGCAGAAGTTTTAAGACTTAGGTCTTTTGATTAAACATCCACGACGCGTTGACCACCTTCCTCATTCGATGAAGTATTTTCACTACTGTCTGAGGAAGTCTGTGTTGTTTGTTCCGCAGATGGACCTTTTGCCTGAGTTGCCGCACGATACATGGCTTCCGACAATTTATGGGTAGAGGAAGTTACTTTATTCATTGCGGATTCGATATCCTCAATACGGTCTCCGGCTAACGCTTTGCGCAATTCTTCCAGAGCAGACTCTACATCGGCTTTTTCACTGGCAGATACTTTATCACCGTATTCTTTCAGGAGTTTTTCGGTGCTATACAATAGAGAATCTGCATTGTTTCGTATCTCTATTTCTTTACGCCGCTTTTTATCCTCTTCTGCATGCTGTTCTGCATCTTTAACCATCTTTTGAATTTCTTCTTCTGTTAGTCCGCTGGAACTTTCAATACGGATTTTTTGTTCTTTACCAGTAGCAAGGTCTTTTGCAGAAACATGTAAAATGCCGTTTGCATCAATATCAAATGTTACTTCAATTTGCGGAACACCTCGTGGAGCGGGCGGGATACCCACAAGGTCAAAACGACCTAATGTTCGGTTATCCCTTGCCATTTCACGCTCTCCTTGAAGCACATGAATGGTTACAGAAGTCTGATTATCTGCGGCAGTTGTAAATATCTGCCGTTTGTTTACAGGGATTGTTGTGTTCCGTTCTATTAACTTGGTGCAAACGCCACCTAATGTCTCGATACCCAATGATAATGGAGTAACATCCAGCAATAGGATGTCTTTTACTTCTCCAGCAAGGACACCTCCTTGAATTGCGGCACCTACGGCGACTACTTCGTCCGGGTTTACACCTCGGTGAGGTTCTTTTCCAAAGAGGTCTTGAACAATGCGTATTACAGCGGGCATGCGTGTCATACCACCGACAAGAATAACCTCATCAATATCACTCGCTTTTAATCCAGCGTCTTGTAATGCTTGTAAGCAAGGTCCTTTTGTCCTTTGGAGCAAATCATCACAAAGTTGCTCTAATTTTGCCCGTGTCAGAGTATAGTTTAAGTGTTTCGGACCTGAGGCGTCTGCTGAAATAAAGGGCAGGTTAATATCTGTGCTCATCGTAGTAGATAGTTCACATTTTGCTTTTTCTGCTGCTTCTTTTAATCTCTGCAACGCCATCGGGTCTTTTCGCAAATCTATACCCTGGTCCTTCAGAAATTCACTGGCTAACCAATCAATTACACGCTGGTCGAAATCATCACCGCCTAAATGAGTATCTCCGTTTGTACTCAATACTTCAAAACTATCATCACCGATAGCCAGTATTGAAATATCAAAAGTTCCACCACCTAAATCGTAAACGGCTATTTTCTCATTCTTTTTCTTATTCAATCCGTAAGCCAGAGCCGCTGCTGTTGGCTCATTGATTATCCTCAGAACTTCCAGTCCGGCAATTTTACCAGCATCTTTGGTTGCCTGTCTTTGTGAGTCATTGAAATATGCAGGGACAGTGATAACTGCCTGTGTGACTTTTGTCCCTAAATAGGTTTCTGCCGTTTCCTTCATTTTTTGAAGTATCATCGCAGAAATCTCAGGGGGTTTGTAGGTCTTGCCGTGAATTTCTACCTGACAGTCTCCATTTGGGGCTTCCGTTACTTTATATGGGACACGCTTAATCTCTTCTGTTGCTTCATGATAACGACGACCCATAAAGCGTTTAATTGAAAATACTGTATTTTGGGGATTGGTAATTGCTTGCCGTTTTGCAATAGCACCTACCAATCGCTCTCCATCCTTTGTAAAGCCGACTACTGAAGGAGTAGTGCGGTTTCCTTCTGCATTTGCAATGACTACAGGCTCGCCACCTTCCATCACCGCAACACAGGAATTTGTTGTTCCTAAATCAATACCTATAACTTTTCCCATAGGTCTTTCAACCTCCTTTTGTAAAATTTTAGTAAAAATGTTTTATTTTAGAACATTATTTGTTATTGTTGTTTGTTCTCTTCGTTATTTTGGGCTGTTTGTTCTGGCAATTTGCTTACTACAACCTTTGCAGGGCGTAGTATGCGTTTACCTAACAAATAGCCTTTTTGATATTCCTGGACCACCGTTCCTTCCGGTTGTTCCGATTCTATTTGGGCTAATGCCTCATGAACATTCGGGTCGAACGGTTGTCCCATCGCTTCTATAGGTAGCAAACCGCGTGCCATGAGTGTATCTTTCAATTGAGAAAAGACCATACGAATGCCTGAAGCAAAGGCATCCTCTGGGTCGGGAACATGTTGTAACGCCCTTTCAAAGTTATCTAAAACAGGGAGTAAGTCCTTAATAAGGTGTTCTGTGGCTACTTCACGGATTTCTTTTATTTCCCGTGTAGTCCGTTTTCGATAATTGTCATATTCTGCACAAACACGGAGATATCGGTCTTTTAATTCTTCTAATTCTTTTGTTTTTTCTTCGAACAATTTAGAAATTTCGTCCAAAGAGTTCGATTTTGAAACAGTTTCCTCTTCAACAGGTTCCTCTGATGGTGGAGGAACGATAGATGCCCGTCTGATAATTTCTGAATCGGACGCGGTGCTTTCTTTGTCCTGTTCAAATTTTTTTTCTAATTCTGATTTCCCGTTTTCCATATATAAAATCACCACTCCTTTACTTAATGATAATTTACAACTCAAAGTATTTTTAAAGTAATTATACTTACCGCCACAGGCGGGATAACATTTTGCCTACCATTCCCGCTGTGTAATCTACAATGGAAGAGAGCCGTTCATAAGGCATTCGTTTGGGTCCGAGAATGCCAATAAAACCTGCAGGCTCTCCCTGTTCCTCTAAACGATATGGAGATGCAATAATTCCAAATTCATTAATATTGTCCATCATCGTTTCTGAACCGATTAAAACCGTTCTCTGTTGGTTTTCTGAACGAGTAAGGGACTCTCTTAATGCTTTTACTAAAGAAGATGGGTCTTCTATGATACCAATAATGCTTCTTACTTTTGTCGGTTCCTGAAATTCAGGTTGGTCAAACAAATTATTGGTTCCATCTAAAAACATTTGATTGGCTGGAGGTTCCACCTGTGTCAGAATTTTCAATGCCAACTCAACTAATTTCCTGCGTTCATCAAAGAATTTTTTTAAACTTTCCCGAACAACAGGATAAATATTATCTATTGATACATTAAATAAAGTTTCGTTTAAAAATTTACTCAACGATTCTAAAAGTTGTGGAGACACGGTATTATCCAGAACAACAGAAGAAGTGTGGACACATCCAAAACTATCTACTATTAAGATAGCCACCTGTCGTTCTAAAAGAGCCACCAATTCTACGCGACGGATAACGGCGGTGTTTTCAGCGGGAAGCTCTGCCAGACCCGCCTGATGGCTTGCCAGAGCCAATAAATGGCTCGTTTGGCGAAGAATCTGGTCTGCGGAATCCATCTTTTTCGATAATTCTTGTTTAATATGTTCGCGTTCTGCTAATGTTAACTCCTGAACCTTCATCAGGTGCGTAACATAATATTTGTAACCCATATCTGTAGGCACTCTACCGGAACTTGTATGAACCTGTGTCAAATAACCCATTTCCTCCAGGTCTGCCATTACATTGCGAATCGTTGCTGGGCTTAAATTCAAACCTAACTTCTTTACGACAGTCCGCGAACCTACTGGTTCTGCCGTTGTGATATATATGTGCACAACGGCTTCTAAAACGGTTCGTTCTCGTTCATTTAATGGAGGAAATTTTGTATTCATAACGCGATACCTTTTAGCACTCACTAAGGTAGAATGCTAATAATAGTTTACCATATATCTTAACGACTGTCAAAATAATTTCGTTAGCATTATCTATTTTTGTTCAAACAATATACACAAATTGATTTGTTTATCATAGATTAAAAGTAGTAATTTATTATCATATCTTCTGAAAGATTAACTAAAGAAAGGACATCTATATGAAAAGGCGTAGTTTTTTAAAATTGGCATTCGGTGCTCCATTAATTGTTAAATCCTCTGTGATAGGAGCCCAGGGTGTTCCTCCTTCGGAACAGGTAATTATTGGTGTTATAGGTATTGGTGGCCGTTCCCATGAACTTATACATAATCTGTTTAACATTCCTGCTGCTCGTATTGTTGCTGCATGTGATTGTTTTAAGCCGAGAATTGATTCTGCGATGAAATCGGTTGGAGAAAAGAATGGCTGGCGTGCTTATACACATCCATTAGAGATGTTAGATAAAGAAAAATTGGATGGGGTTGTAGTTGCTACGACGACACATTCGCGAGCGTGGGTTTCTGCTCATGCTATGGTGCGAGGTATGGATGTGTATATGGAAAAACCGATGGCACTAACAGTGGAGGAAGGACGAACACTTGTAAAAATAGCAAGAAAATATAAACGCGTTACGCAGGTGGGAACTCAACAACGGTCTATCCCTTTGAATAACTGGGCAAGTGACCTTGTAAAGAATGGGGCTATTGGTAAGTTGAAGAAGGTAGTGTCTGCCAATTTTGTAAGTCCCTTACGATGGAATGAAAACACACAATATCCGGAGTCTCCCTATACAAATGAGCCGTGGTGGGATCTATGGACAAATCAGGCGGTATTTCGGCCTTATCATGAAGATTTGCATCGTGGTTGGGCAAAATGGTGGGATTATGATGGAGGAGGGACTTCCTTTGGTGTAACAGGTTGGGGTGCTCATGCGTATGACCAGATTCAAAGAGGATTAGGAACGGATACTACGGGACCCGTTGAGGTAATACTTGAAGAACCTGTGAAAGACCTTCCTGCGGGTTTGTTTGAAGAGCGTGAAATTAAGCCAGAAGAAACAGGTGCTTCTTATTATCCTATGACTAAAGGGGTTATGGGTCCCCGTGCAAAGGTTCGTATGCGATATGAAAATGGTGTTGAATTAGAATTGTATTATGATTCGGATAGAGGTCCCGGCTTGGGATGTATTTTTGTAGGCGAAAATGGAAGTATTGAAATCAATCGTGATGCTATTTCATCAAATCCACCCGAAATATTGCAACGCTCTGATAGACCAGAAAAATTAACCGTGCCGGAAACACAGCCACATCTTGAAAATTGGATTCAATCTATTAAAACACGCAAACAATGTCATGCGGATATTGAGATTGGACATCGGAGCAATACGCTATGTATCCTTGTGAACATTGCTCGGGATGTGGGCAGAGTAGGCGAGGTATTGAAATGGAACCCGAAGAAAGAGCAGTTCAAAAATTGTGATGAAGGGAATGCTATGCTTTCCCGTCCCCGTCGCAAAGGCTATGAGTTACCTGTATAAAAATGCATCTTTTGAAGAGGAGTTTTTTTCTATGTATATATTACTTATGATGTCATTACTTTTTCAGAATTTTATATTTGCTTCCGATACCCCTAAAGAAGAAGGTTTCGTTTCTATCTTTGATGGGAAAACATTGAAAGGATGGGAAGGACTTGAAGGTTGGTGGTGGGTTGAGGATGGATCTATAACAAGCAAGAGCACACCGGAAAAGCCCTGTGAAAAGGCACATTATCTATACTGGATGGGTGGTCAGCCTGAAGATTTTATCTTGAAATTGGAATTTCGTCTTGAAAATAACAATTCAGGAATCCAATTTCGAAGTGAAAAGCGACCGGACTATGACATCTGGGGCTATCAGGCGGATATAGATGAAAGTGGCGAATGGACAGGTTGCTTATTCCAGCATGACCGTTGGGCAGTTGTTAAACGAGGCTATAAAGCATGGATTGATAAGGATGGAAACCGAAAAGAGGAACCCATTGGTGACCCGAAAGAATTATTATCGGCTATCAAATTCAAAGATTGGAATGAGTATGAAATAAGAGCGATAGGAAATCATATAGAACTCTTTATTAACGGAACGAAGATGTGTGAAGTTTTTGATGATGATAAACAATATTCCCGTCGGAAAGGATATATCGCTTTACAAATGCATCCGGGACCGCCTATGAAAGTTCAATTTCGTAATATCCGTATCAAAACCATCAAAGAATAATTTGGACAACTATAGTAGATAGGTAACACATGGCTTTTAGTATTTTCTCGATACCCTAAAGGTTGCCAAAAATATAAATAAGAAAGAAGAGAGAACATATACTAATTTAATATACGCTACTTCTTTTCTTTTGTAGACTGGATTTCATTAAATAAGTGAAAAAATTATAACCACAAATTCCACGGATAGACACGAATAAAAACGAATAAAAAATTCTATCATGCTTTATTTATTCAATGTAACTGAAGTGTCCCGCTTCGGGCATTTTTAAGTAGATAAGTTTTTCAACCACAAAGGTCACAAAGACTTTGCACAGAGTTCACAAAGTAGAGGTGAAAAATCTTTCGCCTCTAACCCCTGTGTGTTCTATTGTGTTTTATTCTTTTGCCACAAAGTAGGGGCACGGCATGCCGTGCCCCTACTACGATTGGGAAAGAAAAATATAAATCTGTTACCTATGTACTATATGTAATTATTTGATTAAAAGAAAAAATCAATTTAATTCGCATCAATAAAATAAGAGGAAATCTCGTGAGAGACTTCCTCTTACTTACTAAACTATAAATTATTTTTGATGTCTTCTTTAAATAATTACTTTCTTCTGCGACGAAGAACTAAAACACCGCCTGCGGAGCAAAGTGTTGTGATAACTGCTATACCGATACCACCTGCTACAGGAATTGTTCCTTCGGGAAGTATCTGAACAGTTACTGTTGCCGATGCATAGATACCTTTCGAACTATCTGTTACTACACACTGATAGACACCTGCATCTGCAGTGGTTACATCACGAATTAATAAACGGTTCCCTGTAGCGCCATCAATATCTTCACCATTTTTTGTCCATTGGATTGAATATGGCTCTACTAAATCTTTTAGTTCAACACGCAAATCAATTGTTCCACCTTCTTCTACTTTGATTGTTCCACTCGGATAAATTGTTACTTTATCACTCGAAGGAGGCACAAAGCCCGGATAAATAGACGGGTCTAATACTGCTGCGATAAAGGTATCACCTGGACCTTTCACATCAGCAAATTCTTCGTATTCTGCAAAGTTTGTATATCCATCACCGTCTGCATCACCATCTTTAGCTAAGAATTCCGGTAATCTTTCATAATTATTCGGATCGCGTTCAATATCATTTACAAGGCAGGAACCTGGACTTAACACATCACAAAGGGCTAATAAACTTGCTACTGTAGCGACTGTATCTGCACTTGGGTCATCTCCAACAGTAGCATATCCAGCCAATACCATAAGTAAGTTGCGGAATAAATTCACTATATCTTGTCTATCTACACATCCCGGTGGATTATTAGGAGAGGTACATAATGGCGGAACTTCAGGATACATACCTTGGAGAATAGGCCATAAGGAAGGCAATGTTGCAGTTAAAAATGTATACATTCCATCGGTATACAACTTCTGATAGTTTGCATTGTAGGCAGCAACTACATCACTGGGGTTCACACCCGGTTGTACCTGTCCTGGAAGTGTGCCTGAAGCCAAATTGGCATATTGAGATGGATTTTGAACCAGTTCTTTGATGATACGAAGTTCATAGTTTCCATCTAACATACCGTTAGGAGTTGGCATGTCGTCAACGATACCGCCGTTAAGATCGGCTATATCACACCGGATCATAGTTAACAATGCGGCATCGTCGCCCAGCAATTCTACTAACCAAGCGAATTTTGTCATGACCAAATCATACGCACCATCCATTAAAGTACAGAAGTTCACTTCACTTGGATCTGGTGGTGGTTGAACCGCATAACTTTGAGCACTCAGCCCTACAACCAAACCTACGAGTAACAGCATTGATAAAGATTTTTGTTTTAACATAGTTTACTCCTCCCTAACAGTTAGGGGTTTATAGTTATATTTAATTTTATAAAACTCCTCAAGACTACCTACAGCCTTGACACATATAAACTATATCATAAAAAAAACAAAAAGTCAAGTCAAAAAGTATATTTTTCAAAAAAAATTTATTCCTTAAAATTAAATTCAAAGTTTATATATTTTCTATCGATTTCAATTTTATTTTTGAGTTCCAAAAAAGGTATAATATTTTGGATATGTATGGTAAATAACCATAAAAATATTTTGTGTTTACTAAATGAAAATAAAATTAAACCCTGTGAAAAGGTAGTGGAAAGGAAAAGATATTTTTCGAGGGGTTCAGAAATATATGTATAAGGATAAGAAAACACGCCTGAAAAAGAGGTTGTGTTCTTTATATTTTTTGAAATTCAATACATATTTTATGTTATTGTGTTTATTGCGTTTAATAGCAGAAACTCCGTAATCCTATGCAGGGTAAAAGTTTCTGCTATCCTTAACCCCTCCGAAAATTCCTTGTCCATCCTTTTCATTGAAAGAAGGAGGATTTTTACATGCTTATGGTATATTACGCAATCGGAGGCGGGATTGCAGGTATACTCCTCGGTGTTTTATTAACCCTTTTTGTGGTACGAATTCGAGCCAATAGCATATTAAGTCGTGCTCATCGCGAGTTTGCCCAAAAAGTTACCGACGCCGAGCGAGAATCCGCTGCAATTATCCGCGACGCAAAAACAAGAGCCCGTGAAATTGAAGTAGAAATGCGCCAAAAAATGGAAGCCGAAGGGCGCGAAATGAGGCGTGAAATTGCCAATCTCGAAAAGAGAATTCAGTCCAAGGAAGAAGCCATTGAAAAGCGTGCAGAAGCGTTAGATAAGACGGCTATTCAATTAAGTACGCAGGAACGGGAACTGGTCTCTCGAGAAAAGCAATTAGATAAAGAACGGGAACGCGTTATTGCCCTTCAACAGGAACAAGTCAAACGACTTGAGACCATTGCAGGCATGACATCTGACCAGGCACGCAAAGAGTTATTTGCTATGCTTGAAACTGAAGTGAAACGGGATTGTGCCATGCAATTAAAACGGATTGAAGAGGAATTGAGAGAAGAGGCGGATAAACGAGCTAAATGGATTATTGGAGAAGCCATCCAGCGTTGTGCAGTTGACCATGTCGCAGAAACCACTGTAACTGTTGTTGCTTTGCCGAATGAAGAAATGAAAGGACGGATTATTGGTCGTGAAGGTCGGAATATCCGCACATTAGAAAATGCTACCGGTGTGAATATTATTATTGATGATACGCCGGAAGCCGTTATCATTTCGGGTTTTGACCCGGTTCGCCGTCAAATTGCCAAACTTACTTTAGAACGGATGATACAGGATGGAAGAATTCATCCTGCCCGTATCGAAGAATTGGTTGAAAAAATTACCGAAGAACTTAATCAAACCATTCGCGAACGAGGTGAAGAAGCCTGTTTAGAAGCCGATGTACATGGTCTCCATCCTGAAATTATTAAACTATTAGGGAAATTAAGTTTCCGTACTTCATACGGTCAAAATGTTCTGCGTCATTCCATTGAAGTTTCACATCTGACGGGAATCATGGCGGCAGAGTTAGGATTAAATGTTCAGGAAGCCAAACGCGCCGGGCTTATCCATGATATAGGAAAAGCCTTAACTCATGAAGTTGAAGGTGCTCATGCTGTTCTGGGACATGATTTAGCCAAACGATACGGTGAATCGGAGGCTATAGCCAATGCTATTGGCGCTCATCACGGAGATATGCCGTCCAATTCTATATTAGCGGTGCTTATACAATCTGCCGATGCGATGTCCGCATCCCGACCTGGAGCAAGGAGCGAAAGTTTACAAATCTATCTGAAACGGTTAGAACAACTGGAAACTATCTGCAATTCGTTTTCCGGTGTGGAAAAAGCCTTTGCAATACAAGCAGGTCGTGAAGTCCGTGTTATGGTGCAGCCGAACCAGATTAGTGATGCAGAGGCAACGGTTCTCGCCCGTGATTTAGCACGAAAGATTGAAACAGAACTTACCTATCCCGGACAAATCAAAGTTACCGTTGTCCGCGAAACACGCGCTGTTGAAACTGCAAAATAGTCATAAAATTTAATTTCAGCTTTTATTTTATGTAAGGAAATTACATGGTTAAGGTTCTTTTTTTAGGTGATATTATTGGTAAACCCGGGCGAAATATTGTCCATGAAATTCTTCCCCAAATAACAAGAGAACACGATATTGACATTGTCCTTGCTAATGCAGAAAATAGTGCCGGGGGACTGGGCGTTACACCGGAAACACTTCAATCCCTTCGTAAAACAGGTATTAACGGTTTCACATTAGGGAATCATATCTGGCGTTATGATTCTATTGTTTCTTCGCTGGAAAATGATACGGATGTGGTGAAACCTGCAAATCTTCCTCCTGCAACACCCGGAAAAAACTTTATGGTTCTGACTGCTCGGAATGGTGTAAAAGTAGGGGTTGTTTCTCTTTTGGGTAGAGTTTTTATGGAACCTATAGATTGTCCATTTCGACGGGGTGAAGAAGTAATTAATGAAATTTCCAAAGAAACCCATGTTATTATTGTTGATATTCATGCAGAAGCCACAGCAGAAAAAATCGCTCTTGCGTGGCATCTGGATGGAAAATGTAGTGCTATCCTCGGCACCCATACTCATGTGCAAACAGCAGATGAATGGATTCTGCCCGGTGGGACAGCCTATATCTCGGATGTGGGCATGTGCGGTCCGTATCACTCCGTTATCGGTATGGAAGTAAATCGAGTCCTTACTCGATTTATTACAGGTATCCCTAAAAAATGGGAAGTTGCCGGTGGTCCTACTGTCTTTAACGCGGTACTATTGGAAATTGATGATAAAAACGGGAAGGCACACAAAATAGAACGGGTAATGATTAAAAAGCCGGATACTATGTAAATTCTTTTTATATTTTTATATAATGTTAAAAACTTCGGAGGTAAACAGGAACCAGATATGTATCTAAAACAGATAGAACTCATTGGATTTAAGTCTTTTGCAGAACGAACAGTTCTATCTTTTAATCCGGGAATTACTGTTATCGTAGGTCCTAACGGCTGCGGAAAGAGTAATGTTCTGGATGCTATTCGTTGGGTTCTGGGTGAGCAAAGCACCCGTGAATTGCGAACAACACAAATGGCAGAGGTCATATTCAATGGAAGCGAAAATCGTTCTGCACTGGGTATGGCTGAAACCTCCATATTCTTTGATAATCATGATGGAAGATTACCTTTAGAATACACTGAAGTGCAGGTAACGCGAAAGGTATATCGTTCCGGTGAAGGGGAATACTTTTTAAATAAGGAACCCTGTCGTCTAAAAGATATCACAGAATTGTTTATGGATACCGGTATTGGAACGGATTCGTATTCTATTATTGGGCAGGGGAAAATAGACTTGATTATCAGTACCCATCCTGAAGACCGACGGTATCTTTTTGAAGAAGTTGCAGGGATCGTTCGATACAAATCACGGAGAAAGATCGCCTTGCGTAAATTGGAATCTGCGGAACAAAATCTACTCCGTCTTCATGATGTTATCGCAGAAGTAGAAAGGCAACTCCGAAGTCTCAAACGGCAAGCTCAAGTAGCTCAGCGGTACAGAAACCTGACTCAGAAATTAAAAGAACTGGAAATACGAAATGCCTGGTTTTTATATAATACGCTACAGGAAAAAATTCACGATTTTAAACAGGAACTTAATGAAAAGAAGCATAACTACATTACCGGATTAGACAGACTTACCCAATTAGAAGCACAGGAAGAGCAGAGTTATTTACAGCGGTCAGAAATTGAAAAAAACTTATCAGGCAAACGCGAACATCTCCACGAAGTCGAATCAAAATTAGAACACCTCGAATCCCAGTTGGGGCTTCATCAAAAAGAAATTGAATTTTTGAATATGCGGAAAAAATCGTCTGAAGACGAAAAAGAGGCATTACTCCTGCGTATACAGGAAATCGAATCTGAAACCCTCCAATTAGAGCAAAAGAAGATAGCATTAGCCCAACGAATACAGGAGTTAGAAACGATTATACAGGGATTGAAACAAGAAGAAGATGAGCAATTGCGATATATTCAACACTCCGAATTAGAACTTCAACAAAAACAACAATTTCTTCTGGAACAAATTCATTCGAAAAATCAAATTCAATCCCGTATTCAGGTTCTCCAATCTCAACAACAAACCCTACAAAAGCAGATTGCTGAAATTCAAGAAACAATCCACAATAATAAGGAAATACATCAAAAATTAGAACAAGAAAAACAAAAATTATTATCTGAAATTAAAAACAAACAGGATGAAATTAAACAACTATCCGAAGAAATTGAAAAAATTCAACAGAATTTACGGAAAATAGAGCAAACAATATATCAAGAGGAAGAAAAACATCAGGAACTTCGTGAAACATTAAGCCGATTGGAAGCACGCCTTAATTCTCTGAATGAACTTCGTGAAAAATATGAAGGGTTCGCCGGTGGCGTTCGTGCGGTTATGAATGCGAAGAATGAAGGTATTTTAGGAGGGGAACAGATTTTAGGACCGGTAGGAGATTTGATTCGCACCGAACGCGGATATGAATTAGCCATTGAGTCCGCATTGGGCGGGAATATTAATAATATTGTTGTGCAGACTGCGGAATCCGCAAAGATAGCCATTGCATTCTTAAAAGAACATTGGGCAGGAAGGGTCACTTTCTTGCCTCTCGATACCTTACGACCGGGAAATACAGATACTTATCCTGAATTACAACAATATACGGGGTTAATTGGTCCTGCCATTAATTTTGTATACTCCGATAAAGAAATACTTCCTGCTCTTCAATATTTATTGTATAACACATATTTGGTTCAGACCATTGACGATGCTATAAAGATAGCGAGAAATCATCAGCACTATCCGAAACTGGTAACGATGGAAGGTGAGATTATTAACCAATCGGGAGCCGTTACGGGTGGTCGGACAAAGCATGAATCTCGAGGGCTACTTTCTCGTGTATCTGAAATTGAAGAATTACAGGAACAGCAGAAAAAAACACAACAAGAAATACAAAGCAATCGGGCTCGTTCATCACAACTTAAAGAACAGGTTTCTTCTTTACAACAACAAATTCATGCTCTTCAGGATAAAAAGAATTCATTATTAAATCAGGTTCAGCAGACGCAAATAGAACATGCTCGTGTTATTGCCCAACAAGAACAAGTGCAGCAATTACTGCAGCAACTTCAGATGTCCCAAACCGACCTCGAAAATGAAATTGAAAAATTAAAAAATGAGATGACAAAAACGGATGAAGAAGCATTACTTATATTACAAGATGACACTCAACTAAAAAATGAAATACAACAGAAACAACAGCAATTGCAAGAATTACGGGAATTGTTGGAACAAAAACGGCAAAATTCAACAGAATTAAGGGTTCAATTTACAAGTATCTTATCTCAGATTCAAGAAATTGATAATAATATTCTTCGTTTAAAAAATGAATACAATCGAATTATATCCTCGACGGATGAATCAAAACAGCAGATACAGGACTTTCTAAATGAAATCCAATCTCTGCACGAAAAAATATCCGAAACACGAACGCAGTTAGCCCAATTCAATGATTTGCGACAGAAAGCCCAACAAGAATTGGTTCAGGTTCAAGAACAGTATCAACAATATATCCAGTCTTTTGAAGAAACCTCACGAACGATTAAAGAACTTCGCCAGCAACTCCAGCAAGAACAAGAACAACTCCATCAGTTGGAATTGGAGTTTTCACAGATTCGTCAGCAATCGGATTTTCTCCGCCAGCGTATTTCTGAAGAATATCAAATTGATTTAGATACCATATCTTCAAGTGAAGTAGGAGCCGATGAATGGGATGAAAACGAACGAAACGAACAGATTGAACAAATTCGTCAACAAATACAACGAATGGGCACTGTAAATCCAATGGCGGTGGAAGAATATGAGGAATTATTAAAACGGTATGATTTTCTTGCCGCACAACAGAAAGACCTTAATCAGGCAAAAGAAAAATTACAGGGAATAATTCATAAAATTGATGAAACAGTTCTTTCCATGTTTACGCAAACTTTTAAACAGGTTGGAGAACATTTTAAGGAATTTTTCCGCCGACTTTTCAATGGCGGGCATGCTCGTATATATCTTATGGATGAAAATGATCCTCTGGAATCGGGTATCGAAATTGAAGCACGACCTCCGGGTAAAAAACCTCAATCCATTCATCAACTTTCGGGTGGGGAACAGGCTCTAACTGCCATAGCCCTGCTTTTTGCTATATTCCAGACAAAACCCAGTCCTTTCTGCATTCTTGACGAAGTGGATGCTCCTTTGGATGATACCAATATCGGGCGTTTTCTTGAAATTGTAAAAGAATTTTCAAAAAACTCCCAATTTATCATTATCACCCATAATAAACAAACTATGGCATGTGCCGATGCGATTATTGGTATAACTCAGCAAGAACGCGGTGTCTCTGAAATAGTTTCTATAAAATTAAACGAACTCGCAGAATCAACAGTATAACCCTTTTCTTGTATGGTATCGAAGCCCAAAATTTTACACCTTTTCAGCAATCATCGTTGGACAGGTCCCGCAGAACCTGTTTTAACGCTTATCAAAAATTTAAGGGATTTGGGCTGGGATATTCATTTTGGATGTAGTGTAAAAGGAGTCCCTGAAAATAAATACAATCAAGTTTATGACACAGCAGTTCATTGGGGTATCCCTGTATATGACAATCTTTTCCTTTCCAAACATAGGAATATTCTTAAAGATTATCATGACCAGAAACAGTTAAAAAAAATTATTCAGAACGACCCACCGCAAATTATTCATTGTCATCTGGACAACGACCATAGACTTGGAGTAAGAATAAAAAGTAATAAGCAGATTTTATTTCGATCCAATCATTATGGTGAAGGATTACCTGATAGAATAAAATCCCTTATTCCCAAAACAGATGTTATCCTCGAACCTTCACTTATTGCACAGAAACAGGACATTGAACAATACAATCTCTTCCCCGAACGGTGCCCTGTAATCCCATTGGCGATAGACCTGCAACGGTTTAATCCCAATCGTCCTTTACCCGAAGTAAAATTAGTAATTCCAGAAGACGCTATAACTTTAGGAATTGTTGCAAGGTTACAAACCCATCGTAAATATGAACTCCTTTTTTCTGCACTTCATACACTTATTCAGGAAGGCTGGAAATTAAATCTCGTTATTGTTGGTAGAGGGACAAAGCAAGAAGATGTTGCATACCGTCCCGTTCGCGAACTCGGATTGGAAGAGCATGTCATTTTTACAGGCTATCTGAATGATGATAACTATGTGGCTATGCTTAATAAATTCGATATAGGTATCTATCTTGTTCCCGGTACCGATGGAACCTGTCGCACTGTTCGCGAATATATGGCTATGGGGAAACCGATTATTGCAACCCGAACAGGGATACTGCCCGAACTTGTCCAGCACGAAAAAGATGGGATTATTATAGAAGATACTGTTGAATCCTTGTATCATGCAATACGAAATTTATGTGCCCACATCGAATATCGTAAAAATTTGGGAGATAATGCTCGGAAAAAAGCACTCAGGGATTTTTCACCAGAATATCAGGCAAAAATCGTTTCAGAAATTTACGAAAAATGCCTCCAAAAAATGAAATAGTATATTCTTTTCAAATATGATATGAATAACATAAAACAGTACGGAAACAACAGATGAAACGAATCTTAATTACAGGTGGTGCAGGTTTTGTCGGTGCTAATTTATCCATATATTTAAAAGAACATTTATCGGATTGCCATATAATTGCTCTTGACAACCTGCATCGGAGAGGGTCTGAACTTAATTTAAGACGATTGCAAAAAAAGGGTATCGAGTTCGTTCATGGAGATATTCGCAATATATCCGACATACAAAACATCTCTGCTTGTGATTGGCTTATTGAATGTAGTGCAGAACCCTCCGTTCTTGCTGGTTATTCCTCTTCACCAGAATATCTTCTTCATTCTAACCTTACAGGGGCATTAAACTGCTTGCAATGGGCAAAAGAACATAATACAGGATTTCTATTTTTATCCACCAGTCGTGTTTATCCTTATTCTCTTATAAATTCCTTACCTTTTATCGAAACCGAGACACGATACCAGATAAACACGAAGGCGTCCCTACCTTTAGGTATTTCAGAAAAAGGTATTTCAGAAAAATTCCCCATAGAGGGAAGTCGAACACTTTACGGTGCCACAAAACTGGCTGTGGAATTGATACTGGAAGAGTATAAGGAGATGTATAATCTGCCGATTATCATAAATCGCTGTGGAATTATTGCAGGACCCTGGCAAATGGGGAAAATTGACCAGGGGGTTGTAGCACTGTGGCTGGCACATCATATTATAGAAAAACCCCTTGCATATATTGGTTTTAACGGCACGGGGAAACAGGTTCGGGACCTGCTTGATATTCAGGACTTATGTCATCTCATACTCTGGCAAATACAAAACTATGAAAAACTAAATCACTGGAAATTTAATATTGGAGGAGGACAGAAACGGAGTTTTTCCCTGGTAGAATTAACAGCCTTATGCCAGCAAATAACAAAAAATACAATCCCCATCGCTCGCGAATCACAAACTCGCCCCGGAGACATACCATACTACATAACAGATACCACACTTATCGAAACGCTATCTCCATGGAAACCCGTTCAAACTTTAGAACAAACCCTCACCAACATCGCCAAATGGATTTATGAACAAAAAAATATTTTAGACGGCATCCTTTTCTGATTTAGTGTAATACTTTTACAGTCTCGCTCGAATATTAACTTGGTTTATTACATTAATCTTTATTTTTGTGCTTAAAAACATAAAAAGATGTAGTTCATAACATATTCTGTGATTATTTTTTGCGATTTTTCCCTATCAATTCATTGCATTCTTTATGAATTTTTGTCCTTTCTCCGTATCTTCCCATAGTTAAAATACTCATTTGTAAAAATTTGTTAAATTTATAATTCTAAACATATAGGGTCAAAAAATCTTTTTTATATGGCAAGTAGGAAATTAAACTTGACAGGGGGTTGTTTTTTTATATATACTTATACATAGTATATGTATATTGCTTAAATAAAGAGAATCTAAAGGAAAATCTATATGAAAGAAAAAGAGAAGAAAACAAAAGTAATCGAACGACTGAATCGAATTGAAGGACAAATTCGAGGGCTTCGATTGATGATCGAGAAGGAAAGACCTTGTTTTGATATTTTAAAGCAAGTGTCCGCTGTTCGTGGCGCCCTTCGTTCTTTAGGTCAGGTCATCTTACAGGAACACCTGAACGAATGTCTCGCCTCTTTTGGCAAAGATGAAGAAAGCACAAAGGAATTAAAAGATAACCTTGTTCAATTATTTTCAAAAATTTGTTCCAGTGAATAAAAATTACAATATAACAATATGAGGAGTTATAACCATGACCAAGAAACGCGTTATTATTGTGGGTGGAGTTGCCGGCGGAATGAGCTGTGCCACCCGACTTAAAAGATTAAATGACAATCTGGAAGTAATTGTGTTTGAAAAAGGAGGGGATGTTTCCTATGCCAATTGTGGTATGCCCTATCATATAGGGGGCATTATTCCCGACCGTGATTCTCTTTTAGTGCAAACGGTTAAGGGATTACAGGGCAGGTATGGATTGGATGTTCGCACATATCATGAAGTAGTTGCGGTTAATCGTGAAAAGAAAGAAGTCTCTGTTCGAAATTTAACCAATAATACAATTTTAACTTTTCCGTATGATGTGCTTGTATTAGCGACGGGTTCGGTTCCCTTAGTTCCCCCAATACCGGGTGTAGATAGTCCGAAGGTTTTTGTATTAAATCATCTAAGTGATATGGATAAGATAATCAATCAATTACCTGAAAGCAAACATGTTTGTGTTATTGGTGCTGGTTTTATTGGACTTGAATTAGCAGAGAATTTAAGACATCGCGGATTAGAAGTATCCCTTGTGGAAATGCAAGACCATGTAATGCCTCGTATGGATACAGAGATGACAGTCCCTATACTTCAGGAACTCTTGTTAAATAAAGTTAATGTATATTTGCAGGAAACAGCCCAGAAGATTGAAGAGGGCAGGGTTATACTTAAAAGTGGCAAAACTGTAAATAGCGATTTTGTTTGTCTATGTGCTGGGGTTCGACCGAACAGCCGATTAGCAAAAGAGGCTGGACTTGAATTGTCCCCAACGGGACATATCCGTGTAAATGAATACATGCAGACAAGCGACCCAGATATTTATGCTGTTGGTGATGTTGTTGAGGTGGCAGATATTATTACAGGTGGAAGGACTGCAGTTCCTTTAGCGGGACCTGCCAATCGGCAGGGGCGTGTTTGTGCCGATCATATTTGTGGTAGAGGAACAGCATTTGGCGGCATTCAAGGGACAGGGATTGTAAAAGTGTTCAATGTTGCTGTCGCCCAAACGGGAATTACGGAAACGCAGGCAAAGGCAATGTCTCTTGCTTATCGAAGGGCATATATACATCCCATGCAACACCCGCGTTATTACCCGGGCGCACAACCGGTCAGCGTAAAAATATTATTTACTGACGCAGGTAATATATTGGGGGCACAGGTAGTAGGTTCAGAAGGGGTGGAGAGCATGATAAACACTTTAGCCATGGCAATTCGCCACCAGAAAACCGTTTATGATTTAGAAGATGAGGAACTCGCTTATTCGCCACAATGGGGCGGAGCCAAGCATGGCATTAATATGATAGGGTATGTGGCTTCAAATATCCTTCGAGGAGATGTAGAGATTGCAGAACCAGATAATATTCCGACTGATGCTTATATTTTAGATGTGCGAGAACCGGCAGAGGCGGAAGCCGGTGCTATTCCCAATGCTACCCTTATACCTGTTGACCAGTTGCGAAGCCGTGTAAATGAACTTCCAAAAGATAAAGTTATAGTAACCTATTGTGCGGTAGGTTTAAGGGGTTATATTGCATACCGATTTTTGAAGCAGCAGGGATATCAGGTATTAAATTTAAATGGTGGTTTTCGCACATGGTCATGGTTTAATAAAAAACCTACTTTGATTACTCCACCGCCTTCAACAGGCATACCCAAATCTGAAACGGCACCCGCCGATGACTCTGTTGTCGTCCCGGAAAAACATCGTCTTGATGTTTCAGGAATGCAATGTCCCGGTCCTATTTTGAAAGTAAAACAGGTAATGGAAAAACTTCAACCGGGTGATTTGTTAGAAGTATATGCGACCGATGTTGGATTCACCTGTGATGTCCCTGCATGGTGTGCTAAAACAGGAAATCGTGTATTGCAGGTTCGTCCCGAAGGGAAAGGCTATCTTGTAGAGATAGTAAAAGGACAAATGTTGCCGAAAGTTTCATCGGAAACCGTTCCTTCCTGTAAATCTGAAGAAAAAAAAGCAGTAACGATTATTTGTTTTTCTAATGATTTAGACCGTGTCATGGCGGGATTTGTGATTGCCAACGGTGCCGTAGCTATGGGATATAAAACAACTATTTTCTTTACCTTCTGGGGATTAAATGTCCTTCGTAAAGAAATGGCAGTGAAAGTGAAGAAGGGATTTTTAGAGAAAATGTTCGGTTTTATGATGCCTCGGGGAGTAAATAAGCTGAAATTATCGAAAATGAACATGGGAGGAATGGGGACACAAATGATGAAGTATGTGATGAAGACAAAAAATGTAATGCCCCTGCCGGAACTGATGAAATCCGCAATAAGTTCTGGAGTTCAATTAGTTGCTTGCTCCATGTCTATGGATGTAATGGGAATTAAGAAAGAGGAATTAATAGATAATGTTGAAATTGGTGGCGTTGGTTATTATTTAGGTGAGGCAGGAAATGCATCCATCAATTTATTTGTTTAATAAGAATGTTATAAAATACAATCTATTATGGATGCCTTTGAAATTAAAAGAAAGTTATTAGAAAAAATACATTATGCTAAGCCCAAGCGATATGCTATTGTAGCGTGTCATGTTCTTTGGCGCGAAATAGCCTATTATTCTTCTCTTTCTCCTCATGTTTACGATTATTTCTTTTTAGAACAGGGCTTGCATGATGCTCCTCAGTGTCTTCATGAGCGATTGCAACAGAAAATAGATGAGATAGATACATTAAAATACGATGCCATTCTGATAGGCTATGGCTTGTGCAGTAATGGAACTTTAAATATCACCTCGAAACATACACCATTAGTTTTTGTGAAAGCCCACGACTGTATAACTTTTTTCTTAGGAAGTCGAGAACGGTATCGTGAATATTTTAATCAGTTTTCGGGTATTTATTGGTTTACTCCGGGCTGGATTGAAGATAGTGTTATGCCCGGACCGGATAGAGAAAAAGCGATTCGTGAGTTGTTAAGTGAAATATATGGAGATGAAAATCTGGAGTATCTAATCGAATCGTTAGAAACATGGAAAAATAAATATCATTGTGCAGGTTATATAGATTTAGGTTTAGGAAATCGTGAATTAGCCAAAAAATACACTCAAAATTCAGCCCAACATTTAGGCTGGGAATATTATGAATTTAAAGGGGACCCTATATTATTAATTCGCTGGTTATTGGGTGAATGGGAATATTCCGATGATTTTATTATTCTACCGCCGGGAAAAAAGTTAAAACCAACCTATGACGATGAAATTGCTACTGTAGAATAGCCTGATATTTATAAATATGACATCCAAATCTAATACAAAAAAGGGTATGGTTTATATAGGAACCAGCGGTTGGAGTTATCCTCATTGGGCTAAAGGTGTTTTTTATCCAAAGTCTGTGCCTACACAAAATTGGTTAAAATACTACGCCTCTATTTTCAATGCGGTTGAAGTGAATTCTACCTTTTATAGATTACCCAATCCATCGCTATTGCAAAAATGGAATAGTATTACACCACCTGATTTTGTATTCTCCGTAAAAATTTGGCGTCGCATATCCCACGATTTGCGTTTGAAAAATGTTCAGAAGGAAATACAGGATTTTTACCAATCTGTTCTACCTTTACAAGAAAAAACGAAGGTATTTTTATTACAAACACCTCCTTCTTTTATCCCTGATATAAATTTATTAAACGAGTTTTTTTCTGCATGGATGGAAGTATTCGAGAATACCTTGTTAGCAGTAGAATTGCGAAACAAGAAATGTTTTAAGGAAGAAGTCTTTGATGTAATGAGAAAGCACAATATATCCCTATGTTTGGAGGATTATAAAGGTTGTGGGATTGATGATGTAATGACGGCAGATTGGCTATATATCCGCAGACATGGACCTACAGGTAGGTATCAGGGAGAATATACACAACAACAATTAAAAGTAGAAGCAGAGAAAATAAAAAAATACATTACCTCCGGAAACGATGTCCTTATCTTTTTTAATAATGATTTCGACGGTTATGCCCCCAAAAACGCAATGCAATTGATGGATTTAGTATGTAATAAATAAAGAGAGAGTATGAAGGTTTCATACTCCCTCTTTTATAGAGTCAAAATTTAGTTTACCCTTCACGAATTTCGCGTTTTTCGGGGTCGTAAATCTGCCGTTTACCGGTATCGTATGCAATCATTGCCATGATACACGCTACCGAATGTTGATAACCCGCATCAATACTTGCGTTGGGTTCATTTCCGCTACGCATACATTGTAACCAATCCAAAATGTGATCTGGACGCTCTATAGGTTCGATTTCTACCTTTTCCTTCAATGCGTCTGTTTTCGTATAGGCGCCGTCCGGAAGCAAGATAGGATTATTCCAATCCTGAAGGTCCATCAAGCCTTGATTGCCAAAAATCTTAAATGTATTACCTGCACCGTTACCGAAATTTGTGGAATAGGAAACCATAAAGCCTTCGGGATATGTCCATAATACTTGAATATGGTCAGGGCAGGTAAAATTATATTTATCCTTCCATGTGTAGATACCACCGGAACAAACAGCCGTATTGGGGAATTTTGCTCCTGTGATATAGTGAACAAGGTCAATAAAATGACTACCCCATCCTGGTATCGCACCATCGGAAAATTCACGATACCCATACCAGCCCGAACAGAACACCGAGTCAAAAGGTTTATCTGTAACTCCTGCCGTGAATTCTTTCCAGTTAACATCTTCTGCTTTTAGGTCCTCTCGAATACGCGGATACCAATAGGGTCGAGAATCATTTCGACACTGTTCCACCCGTGCTACATTTCCAAGAATACCTGATTTGTAAACTTCTTTTGCCCCGGTAAAACTAGGATAACTCCGTAGTTGTGTTCCTATCTGCACAATGACCTTGTTCTCCTTTACTGCATCATAGGCAGAAATAAGTTCCTTCATGTTCTTTGCCAGCGGTTTTTCGCAATAGGCGTGTTTCTTTGCTTTCGCCGATGCTTCTAAATGCAGGCAATGCACATGGTCTGCAGAAGCAATTACTACTGCATCCACTTTCGCCTTTGACAAAAGGTCCTGATACGATTCGAACTGTTGTGGGTTCTTGCCATATACATCTTTTACCATCTTGGCTACTTGTTCGCGTTTCTCTTTCCATGGGTCACAAACAGCGATAATTTCCACATTTTCTTTATCTTTGTAGGCACTGATCTGTCTGAAATGGTCGTGAGACCTACCGCCACAACCTATCATACCGATAGCGATGCGGTCATTGGCGCCTGCAATGCGGGAGTAACTCAAAGCGGAAAGAGTTACTGCTGTTCCAATCCCTGCTGTTTTAAGAAAATCACGACGCGTTTTCTGTTCCATAATTTTTCTCCTTAAATTGGTTTATCCTTCTCGGATTTCTCGTTGGGTATGGTCATAAATTTGTCGTTTGCCCGTATCGTATGCAATCATTGCCATGATACATGCTACTGCATGTTGATAGCCCGCGTCAATATTTGCGTTGGGTTCATTCCCGCTACGCATACACTGTAACCAATCTAAAATATGGTCAGGACGCTCTATCGGTTCAATTTCTTTTTTCTCTTTCAGAGCATCTGTTTTTGTTCCTGCACCATCTGGTAGCAAAACAGGATTGTTCCAATCTTGTAGGTCCATCAATCCTTGATTGCCAAAAATCTTAAACGAATTACCCGCACCATTTCCGAAGTTGGTGGAATACGACACCATAAAGCCTTCTGGATATTTCCATAATACCTGAATATGGTCGGGGCAGGAAAAATTATATTCATCTTTCCATGTATAAGTATCGCCTGAACATACGGCACTTTCCGGGAATTGAGCACCGGTGATATAATGCACCAAATCTATAAAATGACTTCCCCATTGTGGGATGGGTCCATCTGAAAAATCGCGGTAGCCATACCAAGCAGAGCATAGAACTGGATTAAACGGCTTATCTGTAACACCTGCTGTAAATTCCTTCCAGTTAACATCCGCTGGATTTAAATTTTTAACGATTTTTGAATACCAATAAGGTTTATTTCCATTTCTGCATTGTTCTACACGACTCACTTTTCCGAGAATACCTGATTTATAGACTTCTTTTGCTCCGGTAAAACTCGGATAACTCCGCAATTGCGTTCCCACCTGCACAATAACTTTATTTTCCTTAACAGCGTCATAAGCGGAAATAAGTTCTTTCAAGTGGTTTGCTAATGGTTTCTCACAATAAGCGTGTTTTTTCATTTTTGCGGTTGCTTCTAATTGTCGGGCATGGACATGGTCTGCAGAAGCGATTACTACCGCATCTACTTTTGCCTTCGATAAAAGGTCCTGATACGATTCAAATTGTTGTGGGTCTTTACCATATACATCCTTTACCATTTTCGCCATTTTTTCTCGTTTCTCTTTCCACGGGTCGCAAACAGCAATAATTTCCACATTTTCTTTATCTTTGTAGGCACTGATTTGTTTAAAATGTTCAAGAGACCTACCGCCACAACCTATTATACCTATGGCAATGCGGTCATTGGCTCCCGCAATGCGAGAATAACTCAATGCAGATAATGTAACGGCTGTGCCAATAGAGGCTGTTTTTAAAAATTCTCTACGGGTTTTATCATTCATGAAGAATTCCTCCAATCATAATATTTTTTGTTTGTTTTTATATCCTAAAAAAACTGTTTTATACATTACTATATTATTCCCGATTGTTTCAAAACCTAAATTTAAAAAATATTCTATTGATACTCGTATCCACAGAGAATTGTAATCGTAATCATAGGTATTTGCAGGTATTGCCCATGTTAGGGTTAACATGTTAAAATTAAATGTCTCTTTACGAACAACCTACGAACCCACGGAGTATTTAGCATGTATTTCATGAAAGATTTGTTTCAATCATCCCCCGATTTTAAATCGTATTATGAAGGATATTGTGAGCGTTTGTGTCAACTTCTTCATCGTTTGAATAAGGATACATTAACAAAAATATCTGATGAGATGTGGAATAAAATCCGTGAGGGAAAGACCCTGTTCCTTGCGGGGAATGGAGGTAGTTCTGCCGTGCTTTCTCACTGGGTTAATGATTTGGTTGTAGGAAATTATATTGAAAATTGTTTGCCCATTCGTGCAATAAATTTATCTGATAATCAAGCGGTAATTACGGCATTGGGAAATGATGAAGGTTATGAAAATATTTTTGTCGGGCAATTGCGTGCCCTTGCTAAGGAAGGCGATTTGTTAGTAGCAATGTCTGTTAGTGGAAATAGCCCCAATATTATAAAAGTAGTGGAATGGGCAAAGGAGCATGGAATTAGAACAATAGGAATAGCCGGCTGTGATGGCGGCAGGTTAATTTCTTTATGCGATTGTGGACTTCTTGCTGAAAGCACGAAAGATGAATACGGTCCGGTTGAAGATGTTTTCTGTATTATAACGCATATTATCAGCACTTACATAGCCCAGAAACGGGGTAAGAATTTATATCATTAAGGTGGTGTTTATAATGGATGTTCGAGAATATTTAGAATTAGCCGTTACTGCCGCACATCGAGCAGGAATTATTTTATCAGACCTTTTTCGTGAACCCTGTGAGGTTATTTATGAAGATGAACGAGACATAAAATTACTGGCTGACCGCGAGTCGGAATCTGCTATTATAGATGTGCTGGAATCAACACCATTTGCCATTTTATCTGAAGAACGAGGGTGGATTCGTGAATATGTTATGAATGAACCTTTCTGGGTAATTGACCCATTGGATGGAACATTAAACTTTAGCAGAAAAATACCGTTATGTGCCATTTCAATTGCTTTAATGAAGGGTGAAGAATTCTTATTAGGTGTTGTTTATGATTTTATGAGACAGGAGTTATTTTCAGGGACAGAAGAAGGCGGTGTATTTTTGAATAATGTTCCTATTAAAGTCTCCAATATAAAACAACCGAAACATGGAATTGTAGCCACAGGACTTCCTGTATTTCGTCCCTATACGGAAAATGAATTTCAGCAATATGTCCATGAATTACGGAAGTATCGAAGAGTTCGTTTTTTAGGTTCATCGGCTTTATCTCTGGCTTATGTTGCCTGTGGACGAATAGATGCTTTCATACAAGATGAGATTATGTTATGGGATATTGCTGGAGGCGCTGCTTTGATAAAGTTTGCAGGGGGAACCGTGAAAATTTATGATATTTTGGGAGTGCCCTTTGCGAAGAAAATACGAACCGCTTGTAGCGAGGAGGTTTTGAAATTATGATAGTTGACCGATTTGAAAATTGGGAACGGTATTTTCATGGAAAAATAGGAAAGTTAGTGTTGAACTACATCAAGGGACTAAAAGAAGATAGCCCGGATACGGATATGGAGTCCATCTATGGAGAGGATATAAAAGCACGGGTTATGTCCTACACTACGAAAGATATTTCAGAAGCAGTCTTTGAGGCACATAAAAAGTATATTGATATACAATTTACGCTCTCAGGGGAAGAAGGTATTGGCTGGATACCCGAAGCTATGGCTCAGGTGAAGACCGAGTATGACCTTGAAAAAGATGTTAGATTTTATAATGTAGATACATCAAAAATAAATATTATTCAAAATGTACCGGGTCAATTTATGCTTTTATTTCCCGGTGAGGTGCATGGAGCAGGAATTTGTCTTCACAAAAAACCGATAACAGTTAAAAAATGTGTTGTAAAAATAAATTGGGAAGCATTTATAAATTCAGAATTAGGATAATCAAAAAATAAATCGTATAATAGTAAGGAACAGACTTATTTGGAGGAAGATATGAGCCGAGTAAATTTGGTTACAGGTGGGGCGGGTTTTATTGGTTCCCATTTGTGTGAAGCATTACTACAACGCGGAGAGGAAGTTATTTGTTTAGATAATTTTTTTACAGGCAGAAAAAGGAATATTCAACATCTGATAGGTCATCCACAATTTGAAGTTATTCGCCATGATATTACAGAACCCATCCTTCTTGAAGTAGATCGAATATTTAATCTGGCGTGTCCGGCTTCACCGGTTCATTACCAATTCAATGCGGTAAAGACAATTAAAACAAATGTTATGGGTGCATTAAATGTATTGGGTATGGCAAAACGAGTAAAGGCAAGAGTGTTACAGGCAAGCACATCGGAAGTTTATGGGGACCCTACTGTGCATCCTCAACCGGAGACTTATTGGGGCAATGTAAATCCGATTGGGAGGCGTAGTTGTTATGATGAAGGCAAGCGCGTGGCAGAAGCCTTGTTTTTTGATTATCATCGTCAAAATGGGGTGGATATTCGTGTTATACGAATTTTTAATACCTACGGTCCTCGTATGTTGATTAATGATGGAAGAGTGGTAAGCAATTTTATTGTGCAGGCGTTACGAAACGAACCTATAACTGTGTTCGGGGATGGCTCTCAAACACGATCTTTTTGTTATATTAGCGATTTGGTGGAAGGTATCCTTCGGATGATGGATTGTGAAGGATTTACCGGTCCTGTGAATTTAGGAAATCCTGGAGAGTTTACCATTCTGGAATTGGCAAAATTAGTCTGTGAAATGACAGGTTCGTCTTCGGAAATTATTTTTAAACCGCTACCCGAAAACGACCCCTGTCGAAGGAAACCCGATATTTCTCTTGCAAAGGAGAAATTGAATTGGGAACCCCAAATACCACTTCGTGAAGGTTTGAAACATACCATTGAATATTTTAAAAAGATTATATAAAGAAAATTAACCGAAAACGGGGAATTATGGCACAAAACCGGATATTTTGTGGTAGTCAACGCTCCGACCGTAAGAATAAAATCCAGAAAATCCTACAAGATAATTATACATCCGCCTTACTTATTGTGCCTACCCGACAATATGCCCAAAAAAGGCGTATAGAACTTCTAAATAGTATAACTATCCCTGCTATTGAAAAAAATGTTATTACTGACTTTACCCAATTTACCTACAATTTGCTCAAAGGACAGTGTATTCCACTGCATTTGCTTGAAGAATGGGAACAGACACTATTAATAAGGTCTATTATTTTATCGGAAGAGGGACGAAAAAAGTTTGAACAATATCAGGGTTTGCTTGCCCCGGATAATTTGTCAGATTCTTTCCATCGGATTATACGAAACTTAAAACAGGCAGGAATTACACCCGAGACATTTCAAGAGCAAATAAAAAGACTATCCGTAGAACCCTGGGACGAAGTAGTGTCGTGGGTATATACTACCTATCAGGAGAAGTTACGGCAAAACAATTGGTACGATATTCCGGGCTTATTCTGGCAGGCAGAATTAGAATGCCAAAAAGGCAAACCTCATTATATTAGTAATAAAAATTATCTAATATTCGATGGTTTTGACGATTTTACCCAATCGGAACTTCGTCTTATCCATGCATTATCACCTTACTTTGAACATATCGTTGTCGGTATTAATCTCGACACAATGCCAAACCGACAGGATATATATAAACTGGCAAATGAAGCCCTAATACGACTCCAATCCGTATTAGATGCAGAAACCTTATGCCTTGATACACCTCCGCCGCAAACCTCTATTGAATTTGTTGCAGATACTCTTTTTGGGCGAGATGAACCAAAAACATTTCTCCCTTCTACTGCTTCCATTATTCGGATAGAACGATTTATTAATCGGGAAGAGGAAATAAAAAATATCGGATGTAAGATAAAACAGTTGCTAATTCAAGAACATGTCCCACTACAAAAAATAGCCGTTAGTTATCGGCAATTAAATCGAGTGCGACCTCTTATTGAAAAAATATTTACTGATTACGGTATTCCTTACCGCATACTATCCCCTCAAAGTTTAAAAGAGACATGGGTAAGTCAGTTTTTAGAACGATGGTTTGCACAACTCAATGAAAATTCTCTTTCTGCTTTAACCTTGTTATTGCACGACCCAATCTGGAATATTCCCATACCTATTCGTGAAAAATTCTTTTTGATATTATCCATTACAGGACTTCCTACCAATATGCCCCTTGATTGTATTGACAAAAAAATAGAGGAGAAGGAAAAATCTCTTGAATATTTTAATGAAGAGGAAAATAAAAATATCTCAAAAATAGAAATTCAACAATTTTATGATGAACTAAAACGATGGCTTTGCTGGCGAAATAAATTTAAGAAACAAGACAATGTATCGAACTATATTTGTATCGTTCTGGATCTTTTTCATTCATTAGAAGATACATTGAAAGATTGTTTGTTAAAGGAAGAAAATAAAGGGAAAGCGGAAAAAGAAAAAAGGGGGTATCTGAAATTCCTTTCGGTAATAAAGAAACTCACCGCTTATTTTAGGAATCAGGAACTTTCTCTGGAAGAATTCCAAAGAGTTGTCTTTTCTTTACTTTCAGATGTGGCAATTTTCGATACAGAACATTATTGGGGTGTGATGTGTTTAGACCTGCCCATGATACGAAATTTGGAATACGATTACCTTTTTGTGGGTGGAGTTGAGGAAGGCCTGATTCCTTTATCTCCGACACAGAATGTTTTATATTCTGATAATGATATAACGATACTACGGCAATCCGGGCTACCCATAGATGATGTTGCAAAGCAGATACAGAGGGAATGGTTGTTTTTTCAGCAAATTTTTGAGACTGCCCAAAAAGGTGTCTTCCTTTCCCATGTTTTATATTCCGAGAAACATGAGGAATGCTCTTCCAGTTTATTATTACGGGAATGTCAGGAGGTATGTCAGTATGTGCAGGGTAATAACCTTCAAAATTCGGAAGAACTAACAAAAAAACTATTTATTCCCTGTTCCCCTTCAGAATTGCGGAATCTGCTCTTTTACCATAAGGAAAATGAAGAACTATTAAAACAGCGGTATTCAGATATTTATAACTGCTGGTTTTCATTACAAAAACGAGAGGAAGGGAACGGAAATATATACGCAGGAGATTTGCAGTCAGAGGATATAAGAAAATGGCTTGCAAACAAGTTTGGACCTAATCATGTTTATAGCGTTGACCAGATTGAAGAATTTGTGGATTGTCCATTCCGTTTCTGGACGCATAGAGTATTAAATTTACAGGATTGGGAGGAAGAAATTATTTATCCTTCTCCTTTGATGATTGGTTCCTGGGCACACGATACCCTTTTTATATTATTAAAGGAATATTATGAAGAGTTATTAACGAATAAGAGTCAAGTAATCAACGAGAAACTACAACAGAAAATAAAAGATATTGTAATCAAAGACCGAAAGACTTTTGTATTACAGAAAAGATGGATAGAATTAACAATAGAATGGCTTACCCGAGTGCTGACGGAATTTATCAACTCCGATAATGCTTTGATCGAGCCTGATTGGAAACCTTCATATTTTGAACTCGCTTTTGGCAGAACGATGTATCAGATGGAAGATGAAAGAAGTCAACACAAACCTTATTGTATACAAATACAGGATAAATCTGTTTTATTTTCAGGTCGGATTGACCGTATTGATAAGCATGCAAGTAATTCATTGTTACGAATTATTGATTACAAATGGGGGAATACTCCCACAAAGACGGATATGGGAATTAAGTTTAATAAAGTGCAAGAAAAACTTTGCTCTTTTCAACTATTTATCTACGAACTTGCCGTTGAACGGCACTTGTTTCAAAAGGAAGGTCTATCAGTTGCGGAATCCTGTTTTCTATCAATAATAGACCAGAAAAAAATATCGGCTCCATGGGGAGTAAATAAGAATTTACGAGATGAAGTAGAAAATATAGTAAAAAAGATTATTTGCGAGACAATTGAGAATATCCATCAAGGGAATTTTACCCCCTTGCCTTACAAAAAACAATCATGTGACTATTGTTCCTGCCAAAATGCATGCCGATACATGAAAGTAGAACAAAGTGGAACATCGGGAGAAGAGGAAAGTGGAGAAGTTGAAACAGCATAGTTATTTTACCGAGTTAACCAAGGAACAGGAAAAGGCGATCTATTCCGATGCACTTAAAATAGGTGTAGATGCTTCTGCAGGTTCTGGGAAAACTCGCGTCCTGATAGCGAGGATATTAAGACTGTTAAAAGAAAAAAAAGCCGATTTGAACGAAATTGTGGCGATTACATTTACAGAAAAATCTGCTGCCGAAATGAGACAGCGTCTATTAGATGCCTTTCATGAATATGCCCGCAATGCAGGACCTGATGAACTAAATCAATGGCGGTGGCGAGAACAACAGTTAGAATCTGCAAGAATATGCACCATACACGCTTTTTGTGCCGGAATACTCCGTCAATATGCACTGAAATTAGATTTTGACCCGGAATTTCGTATTCTGGATGAACTGCAAAGCCCATTATTCCTCGATAGGTTTATTCAAAGTCAGATAAATTTATGGATAGAAAATGACCCAAAAGTCTCTGACCTGGTTGTTGAACTTTCACCGCAAAACTTCCAAAAAATTTTAGAAACACTTTTTCAGTATGCCTTACATATCCTTCCTTGGCTGGATGAAGTAACCCAATGTTCTAAGGAAGAAGAATATATCAATAGGAATATTCAGCGGATAAATGAAAAATATGAACAATACCTTCTAAATTTTGTGAAATCCAAAACTGTAAATGTGTGGATAGAAAAGTTAAATGAATTGCTCGAAGAAATTCCTGAAGAAGAACAAACAATGAGGAATGTATGTGTTTTTTACATTTCAGAATTGAAACGATTACAGAATGCTAAAAAACGAGAGGATATTATTCAAATTAAGGACGCAATATTAGAAAGTAAACAAAAATTAAACATAAAAAATAGAGATGTAAGCGGTGAGTTACAGGGACAAATAAAGAAACTTCGTGAAGATATTAAAAGAACATTAGAAAAAGAAATTGTTGACTTAAAATTGGATGATGAAACTACAAAACAATCACTAACACTTACATATCGAATGCTTCGTTTGTTTGATCAGTTTTACCGCCAGTGGGTTCAATATAAACGAGATCAAGGAGTTGTTGACTTTGATGATTTGATACATTTGACTTATGATTTATTAGACAAACATCCCGAGGTATGTAAAGAGATTGCGAACGGGATAAAATATATTTTTATTGACGAATTTCAAGATACAGACCATGCTCAGGTGCGATTAATTCAATTACTATTATCTGCCAATTCTAATCTTTCCTTTTTCTTCGTAGGCGATGCAAAACAATCCATTTATGCGTTTCGAAATGCAGAAGTAAAAGTTTTTCAGGAACAAAGAAGATCTGTTGATAGCGATAATTTGTTTTCTCTGAATTGCAATTTCAGGTCTGCTCCAGAAATATTAAATTTTGTCAATACCTTTTTCCAGGAAACAAATTCATTGTCTGCTGTTGAAGAAAAATATCGCCCTATGCAAGCCCATCGGAGTCCTTACAATAAACCTCGTGTTGAATTTTTACTTTCAACGCCTCGGGAGGAAGAGAAAAAAACATTAAAAGAAGATAATGTTGACATTGAGGCTAAAGTTATAGCGGAACGCATCCAATCATTAGTTAAGGGCGAAAATCCTCTAATGATTGCTGATGAAAAGAACAAGAGACTACGCCCCGTGTGTTATGGTGATTTTGTCTTGTTATTTTGCACGAAGAATTATATTTACAAATATGAAAAAGCACTAAAAGATAGAGGGATACCTTGTTTTGTTGTTAGCAGTCGAGGATTTTTTGAAATTACCGAAGTAAAAGATATATTAAATTTTCTTCAAGTGTTAATAAATCCCTATCATGATATAGCCTTGCTTTCATTTTTACGGGGACCTTTTTGTAGCCTTTCCGATGAACAGATTACCCGCTGGCAGATGAATTTGCCCCTTCGCAATATGTTGTTAGATACAAGTAAAATTCCTGATGCTCTGGCAAAGGAAAGTGTTTATTTAAGGGTCAGGTCTTTATATTGTTATTTCCGACAAAAAACGCATTTCCCCATTCATGAACTTATTCAAGAAATTATTGATAAAACAGGCTATGAATCCATTTTATTAGGTCATTGGTTTGGAGAACAGCGAATTGCTAATCTTCAGAAATTCATAGCATTAACCCGTGCTTATCAGGAAAGCAATCCGATAAGTTTATATCAATTTTATCGGTTTGTGGAACGCTCTCGCGATAAAATAATGGAAGGAGAGGCAGATCTTGCTGTAGAAGCCGGAGATGCTGTTATTTTAACCACAATACATCAGGCGAAAGGATTGGAATACCCTATTGTTGTTTTACCTTTGCTTTATGAAGAACGGCAACACAAGAAGACCGCCGGGGTAAATTATCATAAAGAAATGGGAGTAATTATTAAAACAAAGAAAAAAGAAGATGAAAAAAATAATAGTATAGAAACTATTATAAAATTACAAAACACCTATGATGAGTATCAGGAGTATATTCGTTTGTTTTATGTGGCATTAACACGCGCCCGTGATTATTTAATTCTATCATCTAATAAAAAATATCTTGAAGAGTTTTATACAAAACGAAAAATCAATTCTCGTCTCTCATTACTGGCAGATTGCTTTCCACTTGATGATGAGAAGAATACAGATTTATATCATATTGTTGAAAGGAAAGAAAGCGATTTTTCACCGAAGAAGAAAGATTTAACAAAAGAAACAAAGTCTATGCAACATGATTTAATTTCACCTGTATCTATTACCCAACAATACTTTGAAACTGAACCTATACCGGTAACTCAAATACTGAATTTTCTTTTTGATGATAATTATGGTGAAGATACAGATGAAATATATGATAATTCCTTGGATATGTCCCATGCAGAACGAGGAATCTTTTATCATCAGTTATTGCAGGTGTGGGATTTTCAAGAGGAAAACAAAGAAATTCTATCAAAACGCCTTCTGAGTATTGTTACTCCAGATATTTCAGAAGATATAATCAAAAGAGAAAAAGATGTATGTATTAGTAAAATCGTAGACAATCCTATATATCCTATATTAAAAGTAAATCCACCCATCTGGCGAGAAATCCCTTTTATCTGGAGAACGGGAGGTTATTTTATTCAAGGCACCGTGGATGCCATACTTGCCGATGGTACTGTTATTGACTATAAAACAGGCGCCCATGCTGATAGTCATGCTCTGCGATACTGGAAACAATTGGAAATTTATTATTATGCTATGAAAGATTTAGGAATAAAAGTCAATAATAAATTAATTTTAGTATACATTGACCAGTTAAAATATGATATAAAAGATATAGAGGTTTCTGGGCGTGATATTTTGGAGACAGAAATAAATCATGCCATTAAGAGATATATAAAAAAAATAAATCAGGGATATTAAAGATGGAATTTAGTGTTACCTGTCCCTATTGTTCGAAAGAAGTTTTATTGCCATCATCTGAAATAGGCAAAAAAGTCTTATGTCATGCGTGCCAGCGCATTTTTGTAGTAGAAATTATCGAACCCGTAGAGAAAAATGAAGGTATTATTGCGAACAAGAACAAGTTGGCTTATCGTCCTGATTTAGAACAATCGGACAAATTAATTAAAAAAGTAGAGAAAGACCTTGAAGAGATGGATGTAGAAAATGTTTTAGACTGTTTTTACGCTTTAGAGGAATTAATTTCAGAATATATTGAAGATGATATAAAAGATAATGAAATGAGGACAGCGTTATTAGTAATTGCTTCAAAAAAACAAATAGATTTATCGAAAGAAGTAAGAGAACATTTGCAACAAACAATGCCGGGCATACCACTCCCTGCACATTTAGGATATGATACCTTATCGGATATTCGGGAAAGGCAGGGACAATATGAAGAATGTATCGTTTTATGTCAGCAAGCCATTGAGGAAGGCTGGTCTGGCGATTGGCAAAATCGTATGAACCGTTGTAGAAAAACATCAATGATAAAAAGAAAAGAAAAATAAAAAAGTCCTTTTTATCTCTGTAAGGTTTCCATTAAGCCACTTTGTGACAATATTATTCAAATAAATTTTTATTTAAAAATTCTTGACATTGTTAGGGGGAATTGATGTAAAATTATAAAAAGTTTGTTTTTTGTAAAATTTCTCAAGAAATTGTTGACAAACGGTGTGATTTGTGATAAACTGTAATACATAGTTGTATATTAAATGATAAGATTTTAATACATTAATAAATGAAACTATTTAATAAAGGAGAAACTACGGTGAAACATGTGCGAATGATTTCAAGCAAGCGTCCAGTGTATGCGAGTTGGTCTGATGATTTGTGCTTTATTGCTTTTTTAATCAACAAACTTCTAACATTCATGGGCGGAAATAGTCCCTTTTTCCTATTTCTCGAAGATAAATGCCATATTAATACCACAAACACAGATAGTAACACTTAAATGTAAATATAAACATTTTTACATTTATAAAAACCCTTTATATTTGAGAGGTTCAAACTATGAGAGTGAAAATGATTTTCAACTTTATAGGTATTTGTGTCCTGATGAGTTCAATTTCGGGGTGTTGTTTCTTACAGGGCTCAACCATTGTGTTTCCGGACAGGGCATTGGAAACCGCCATTCGTAGTACACTCGGCAAACCTTTCTTTATTCTATGCACGGGTGAATTAGATTCTATCACGGAGTTAACAGCCCGTGGTATGGGAATTGTAGATTTGCGAGGATTAGAGTATTGCACTTCAATGGTTAAATTGGACTTACGGGACAATAAAATCATTACCATTTCCCCGTTACGCGATTTAAAAAATCTAGTCTGGTTGGATCTGGGAAACAATTATATTACGGACATAACACCTATCGCGGGGATGCAATATCTGGAATATTTAGATATATCCGGACCGGATAATGATATTCGGGACTGGACACCATTAATAGCCAATGTGAATGCTGGTGGTTTAGGTCCCGGTGATACGGTAACATTAAGTCCTGAGTGGACTGTAAAAGATGATGGAAGTTTTTATGAAGATTTTGAGCCTGTATATCAAACTTTAAGAGATGCAGGGGTTAATGTGATTTTTGCTGAAAAGACAAAACAATAAAATTGTTGGTTTTATATATGTATCAAATTGAATACAGAAGGGCAATAATTTGGAAGGAGCCCCAATGAATAAACGGAAATACCCATCTATTAGTTTTTTGTTTCATTTCGGATTGCTAACATTTATTCTCGTTTTTGTAAGTGGTTGTCCATTTACAACGGGATTTGAAGTATCTCCACAGGCGTTATCCTTCGGAGATAAAGCAATCGAAAAATCTTTGTATATAAAATCATTGAGCAGTTTAGGTATAAAATGGACTCTAACGGAAGTGGTATGGAATGCAAGCCAAAATCAATGGGTAGAGCAAGATGTCCCATGGTTAAGTGCCGAACCCACATCCGGACAAACATCTACATCGCAGTTAATTCAGGCGAGAGTCTCAAGGAGTGGCTTATCTTCCGGTGAATATAAAGATGTGGGTCTCCAATTTCGTGTTTCAGGAAAAGTTCAGGTAGTAGCTGTTTCGATGCAAGTTAGTAGTGCGTTGTCTGTAACTCCTCGGGTATTTACTATCCGTCCGGATGTAACCGAAACAACCCTAACTGTTCAGAATATAGGCACCGAGAGTTTTAACTGGTCTGTCAGGTATGTCCCAGATTTAAATAATCCTTCAGTGCGGACCAATATCCCTGCGGACATTTCTGTATCTCCTGCTTCAGGGTCTTTGCCGGCGGGAGGTAGCACGCCTGTTACAGTTCGTTGGGCGGAATCTTTATCTACAGATTTTGGTTTATTTTTTGAGTCTTCGTTAGGAAATCAATTGGTTGAATTTCGTTTCGCTAAAATATGTCCTGAAACAAGTTTTACTGCGGAACCCGCCCAATTAGTTTTATCCGTAACCAAAGAATCATTGACTTCAGACAGCACCCCGACAAATTTACCTGTATCCAAATTAACATTGACTAACCGTAGTAATGCCCAGGCACAATGGAATCTACAAATTGTTGGACCTACAGGTATTGCTGTCAATAGTATTTCTGCTACTCCCTCCGCAGGAACAGTCAAACCAAATGATAAAGTTGAAATAGCTATTGCTGTTACCAAACCCAAAGAAGTTATTTTAGGGGCGGGACAATATTCCATCATAATAGATACAGGAAATTGTCTATTAATCGTGCCTATTAAAATCGAACAGATAAGCCTCCCAATAATAGCCATTTCTGAACCTCCTCAGGAGACAACTACACGACCAGAGATAATCCCGCTGGATGTGTTAGATTTCGGACAGGAAGATGTCCAGAAAGAATTTTGGATTGCTAATGTTGGTCCACGAGATTCAAAACTATATTTCCGTATTACGCATGAAGATGAAGGGAAAGCCAATCCTGTGATTGCAGATGTTCGACCTGTCGCCGGAGGAGCTAATGGCGAAGATGGTAATCCTGAGGATTTCTATCATCCCAATGAATTAAATCTATTGATTGACGGTGTGCAGATTTTAGTTACTATTAATCGAGATAATCTTCAGGAGGAGATAGAATACCGCACAATAACCATAACAGCAGTAGACCGCAATCCCATTATATTTCCCAATGAGGCGACTCCGTTAAATGGTGTTGAACCCAAGACGATTAAAGTGCGTATCGAAAAGCAACCCTTGCGAATTGAAGGAGCAATAAATCGTAGTAGACCTCCTTATGTAATGCGATATGTCTTCTTATTGCGGGATTCCTCATCGCGTGCTATTCCGACAATCACAACGGCAGACCGTTCTAAAATTAGCCTGACCATATCCGAAGATAGTATCCCCTTAGATTTAAGAGAAACAAGTTACTTCCTTACCGGACCTGAGAATATCAAAGGGAGTATGATTATATTGTTAGATTATACGGGCAGTATGTACTATGCCGGCGTGGATAATAAAGACAATCCACTATTTCCCGGAGAAGCGATAGAAAAAGTGAAAAAGGCAGTTGTTGATTTTATCTATGACTTACCTTCCTCCTATCAAATCGCTTTAATGTTTCACAATGACCGCCAGCAAACAAACCGATTAATTCGCTCTTTTACTACGGATAAAGAATTACTGAAAGAGTCCTTAGAATCCTTCTATGTTCCACCCAATTTAATGGGTGCTTCAGATATTTACGATGCACTTTCAGAGGCTGTAGACAGGCTTATCGCCGAAGACCTTAAAAATCCACTACCTTTTGATGATGCTGATGTAAAGTCTATTGTATTTATTTCAGATGGGTGGGACAATGCCTCTACCATTGATGCTGGTGAGATTAAAGAAAAAGCACACGATAATTTAATTCGTTTATATCCCTTAGGATTTGCTTCAGGAGGTTCTGTAAATACAGCCGATTTAATACCCATTGCTAAAGAAACCGGTGGACATTTATATATTGCTAACGAAGTGAATGGTTTGCTTCAACTTTTAGGTGGGCAAAAATCCTTCGTGCTTCGTCCCGACCCGTCCAGTCAACCTAACGATTTGACCTTCTATATTTATAATGAAGGAAAAGACAGTTTAGGCTGGCAGGCAGATACCACTAATTTGCCAACATGGATAACAAATATAGAACCTGTTCAGGGGACGATACCTGCAAGTGGCTATACAAAAGTTACGGTAAGAACAAACCCTGCTCTTGCAACATCCGGTATTGTTGTGAATAAACAAATTTCGATAAGTTCCAACGATGGAAATGGAATCGTTAAACTACAAGGAGTTGCTACCGCGGGAGTATGGGAAAGTATAACATTAGCATTAGAAGACTCAACAGGTCGTATATGGGAAGAATTAAAAAATCAAATTGTTTTAACCTACATTACACCCAAACAGCAAGATTTTAAGTATACGATTCGATTTGAATATAAGCCCGGCGGTGGATTACCTTCCCTGACAGGTATTTTTGAAGAAGATGCCTTTGCCTATATTGGTGATGTGCGTGCAGGTCAGTTATCATTAGTTACTTCGGGTTTGTTTTATGGGAATGACCCGGATAATTCAAGTCAAAGGACATGGCAGGCGGAAGTATTCGTCCGTGCCGACTATATACCAAGAGATGTCTATTTCTTGAGGACACGCTACTTCTTACAAAAGCCAACCAATGTAACAGATGACCAATGGAATTTACTGCTTGCTAATGTAAATATGAAGGTTGAATTAGCCGCAGGGGGGCTGATCAATTCTGAGGGTGGTTGGCGATTTATAAATGAAGGTGATGGAGTATATCTCCTGTTAAATTCTGAAGATAAAGCCTTCCAGTATGGTGCTTTCGGTAATCTATTTAAAATTACAATCAAAGGTTTAGATGCGTATGTCCAATCCTTTGGCAATGCAGATCCCATCTTAAATCTTGCTATGCGGGTTGACAATGAATCTTTGGTGAATCCCGGAAGTGTAGGACAAATTTCACGAACCAAATATTTCCTCTATCCCGGTGGTCCTACCTACATAGATGGTTTCCTTCCCATTACTATATCAGCAAAAGTTGCTGGACCATCTACAACAATTGCAGGACTTGCAGGATTGCCTTTTGACCCCGAAAGTGCGGGTGTCTGGGATAATGATAAAGATGGTATTCCCGATTTTCAGGACCCTGTCCCTAACAACAAAACCATTCCTGGAAAACTTATAGTTCCTACACGGTTAGATGTCCCTGTGGAGAACAATTCTATTTCGTTTACCATTCGCAATAACCGATTAGATACATTTAATTGGCAGATAACATCTTATCCGACATGGATTACAGTTAAATACGGATTACTTGGTAATTCCGATACCCCTGATTCCGAATTGGCTCCGGGCGAGTCTGAAAAGGTTACTTTGTTTATTAACCGAACAGGTTTTATTCCCGGAACCATTGTTACAGGGAATCTATTTATTGGAACAGACATCTTTGATACAGAAAAGGTAGAAATTGCAGTAGCAAATTAAATAATAAATTTTTAAGATATGAAAAACAGGAGCCTTCGCATGAGGCAAAAGATGTTAATAGTTAAAATTATCGCTTCTATTTTAATCGCTTTAACCATAACAGGTTGCCCATGGGTCAGTTTCTATGTGGAACCGGAAACGGTGACCTTTGGGGAAACTTCAGTGCGAGAAACTATCCGTATTGTGTTTAGTCAGAGCGGAAACTGGTCATGGGAAGCGGAGACATCGAATGTCTGGTTAAAATTGTCAAAGGATGGTGGTATAACCAGTGCCAGTAAAATAGAAGGTTCCTTATCCGGAGGAAAAGTCCAGCAATTAGATTTAATTGCAGACCGATCAAGTATTCCCAATGGGACCAGCATAGGAGAGGTAATAATTAAAGGTGTCGGAGATACAAAGAAGGTTACTGTAAGCATTACCAAACCCGGAACAGTCAATATATCAGTTAGTCCTCTTTCTCTGGATTTCGGTACAATTACAACAGAGTTGGAAGCAAACATAACCAACCAAAGCACGATAAAGACAAACTGGGGGGTAACCATTCCATCTGAAGCAGGATGGCTATCTGTCACGCCTGCAAGTGGAGAAGTTCCTGCTGGTCAGAGCGTTACTTTAAGATTCCGTGTAAATCGAAGCGGTTTAGCGGTCGGTGTCTATCAAACCACAGTAAAAATAACCGCGGGTTCTCAGGAAATCTCTCTACCTGTGACTATGGAAGTTTCTGCATTGCAGGTAACACCGAATGAAATACAATTTGGTCTGGTAGAACAGCAAGCACAACAGATATTAAAAGTTTCCAATTTAGGAACACAGCAGGTATCCATACAGGTAGGGGTAGCCTCAGAAGCCCAATCATGGCTATCCGTTCAAAATCCACAATTTAACATTCCTCCTTCCCAGTCGGTAGATGTTCCTGTTATCGTAAACCCTGCAAACTTATCTTCCAATGATTATGCAGGAACTCTCCAGGTTCGTGATACTGCTACCAATTATGCCATTGCGGTAACCGTTCGGATGCGGACGCGTGCATTAACAGTAAATCCTGTTTTAATCAATTTTGGAAAGATTCGCGAAATACAAACACAGACCTTTACAATTAATAATTCCGCACCTGTAGCATGGCGGTGGACATCTGATATTCCGAATACCTCAAATTGGTTGAGAATTACTCCTACCAGTGGGAACATTGATGCCGGTGGAAATCAAACCGTTACGGTTGAAGCAAATCCGACAATATTACAACCCGGCGAGTATCAAGGAAGTATTACGATAAATTCCAGTTGGGGTTCTTCCGTTATTAATGTGCAAATGGAGGCATCACGAGCCCCGAAACTGATTGTCCTCCCTACTGAGATTAATTTTGGCGAAACTCGTTCTGAAGAAACACTGGCTATCTGGAACGATGGTGAAGAAACTATTGCCTGGGAAATTGATACTACACAATTCCCTGCATGGTTAAGTATTACCCCGATAAACAATCAAGGAATCGCTTCTGGTCAGGTAAGTGGCTCTCAAACTGCTACCCTAAAAATAAAAGTAAACAGAGCCTTAGCCAATGAAGCCGAGGGATCCACTTATCAATATTCATTTGGAGTAAAAGGGACAGTCGTAGAATCTGCGACAAATCTATCTCCTGTTACTGTCCGTACCAGTATGTCTGTTCCACAAATACCTGAAGTCACTGTAATAGGTGAAGGAACGGATAATAATGGGACGCCTTTCCTTAACTTCGCATTTGAAGAAATCGAACAGGAGTTTGTTATTAAAAATACCGGTAAAGGAACTTTAGAATGGCAGATTGTAACTACAGGTGTTCCCGGTTGGATAACCAGTATCAATCCTTCCCAAGGTGCTTTGGGGAAAGGGAAGGAACAAAGGATAAAGGTGGCTATAAGTAGAGATACATTGTCTTATTTAGGTGCTTCCTACGAATTACTTATCCAAACGAATGACCCTGAAAATCCTGCTGTGAAAATTATTATCGAAATTCAGGTCCCTAAAAAAGTAATTATTGGTGCACAACCTTCTTCATTGAATTTTGGAGCCGGTGAAATATTAAAAACCTTTGATGTTGCAAATCTGGGTGACCCGGGAACGGCATTAGATTTCCTATTGATACCCAACAAAGATTGGATTTCTGTATTTCCAGAATCAGGCTTAAGTTATGGTACAGCAGGACCTCTTAAAGAATGGAAGGAAATTTCCGTTTCTATTGACCGCGAAGGTTTAGATGGAGCAAATGCATCAGGACAAATAAAGATTGTCGGTAGAAAAACTGTAAACGGTGTTAAAGTAATTGATGAGACAATTGCTCCTGTTTATGTTAACATAACTGCTTCTGCTCCCACACTTACGGTGGAAACAGCACCGCCAAATCTACGAATACCCTCATTAATGCGATATGTTATGACGCTTCGTGATGTTCAACAACGCGCTATATCTTTGCCCGAAGCGTTTCTCCCCACACTTGCAGACAAATTCGTAATTACAGAAGATGACCTGCCATTAGATATTCAGGAATCCAGACGTTTCCTTATCCCAATGGTAAAACCAGAACGATTGGTTCAACATAAGGGCACCATTCTCATCTTGTTGGATGCTTCGGGAAGTATGTTCCAATCGGCTAAATCCTTAGAAGATGAAGAAATTTCAGGAGCCGATGACCCTATTCGTGAGTTATATGTTCGAACATTACCTTCCTTTATTGATGATATTCCCGATAATTATCAAATAGGGATTGGTGTATTCAATGAACGAGAATGGTTTGGTAGTTCCGTGCGGATGTTAGTAAATAACGATGGCGAGCCTACCTTTACCTTTAATAAAGAGATTGCAAAAAATAGATTGTTAAGTATGCAAATTATTGACCATGGGGCTACTGCATTACTTCCTGCGATAACGAGTGGCGGTTTAGAAATGGTATATGCTGATGGAGACCATATTCCCTTTGATATATCTGATGACCGTATAATGTTAGTAATCACTGATGGAAAATTAACCACTCCACCGGGACAAATATCCCCTGTAGTAGATTTTCTGAAAGGTGCTCGTGCGAGGCCATTCTTCCTATGCTGGGGTGAAAATGTGAATAAGAACATATTAGTTCAACTGATTGAGGAAACCGGGGGACATTTATATTCTACCCGAAATCAAAACACACAAGAAGTAGATAGTGTCGGAAGACCCATTTCAAAGCCATTGCTTTCCACATTACAAGATTGGCTTGAAATGGATGCAAATGACCCGTGTGACCGTTCGATTGCAAAAGATATTCAAAGCCAATTGTTGTTCGAGTTTGTTGCCTTGAACCAGATGTCCGGCGCTACTGTGCGTATTGATCTCGCCTTCAATTCTCCGTCAGATGATGGAACACCATGCCTACCCGACCAGGGAGATATATCTACTGCCTTTGGACACACACAAATTGATTTGCTGAAATACGCCAATGATGTGCGTTTGGGACAAATCAAATTGCTAACCGATGGGATAGACACCAATTCACAAACTGTTGATATAGTTGTCTATGCAGATTATATTCAACGAAACATCAGGTCTCTACAATTCTCCGTAAGTCCTGTAGGTGGAAACCCTGCCATGACTATGTCAGTGCGTCAACCTACATTAGCAGAAGGGGGATTAATTCCCAATTGGAATTACAATCGGGTGGGTAATATCCTACAATTTGCATCCCCAAACAATCAACCGCTGGACTATGGTGCTTTTGGTTCTTTATGTGTCTTACATTTTGAAAATGCAACACAACCCTTCCAATTACAATTTGATGTAGTCTTCCCACAAATAACAGCAGATCCAGAATCAAAGTATTTTACACACCCGAATTTGTTTGAAGTAAAAGAGCAACCCAATCTGGCACCCTCCAATCCCTATCCTCGATTGGAAACACAACCTCCTATGAGTGATGATTATGTTATCACTCTTCCCGACGACATATTCGATTTAGTTATTAATATCTATAACGATGGTGGTAGTCATCGTCCTACATCGGTTGGCTTGTATTGGGATGTTGAAGCATTAACCGGTGATTTCTTTGGGGAAATAGAAAAACCTGACGAAGAACTCCGTATCATCTATGAAAATGGAATTCCTTACGAATTACATATTCCTATTGAACGCGGAGAACTGCTTCCCGGAACATATTTGGGAATATTGCAATTCTCATTTGATTCCATATTTAATAACCCAATAGAGCGGTTTGTTTTTGTCTATTGCACAATACAACCACCTGAAATAACGGTTATTCCCACTGTGCTAAACTTCAATTCTCCTAACACAGTAGAGGCACAATCCTTCATTATCAGGAATACAGGACAATCCACGCTTTCATGGAATTTTGACCGATTATCCTTGCCGACAGTAGGTTATACCTTCTCTAAATTAGCCGGTTCTGTTGCCCCTTATGCTGGAACAGGAATAGAAGAGATTGTTACTATCACAGTTAACAAAACACAAATTGATAATTTTAATCCTGTTATACCTATTTTAAGTAACGCAGTTAACGGAACTGTCAATTTAGTTATCAATGTAAGCAAGTAAAGTTTATAATAATTTTAGCGTTTTGAAATGGAAACGGGTGGTGTTTTTGTTTACTTATACAAAGGTTGAATTCTGAAATGAAAACTATTTTTGTTACTATATCGTTAGCCATTTTCTTCGCTTTGATTTTGGGCTTTATCTGGGTATGTATCCATTTATTAGCCCGTTCTCGTTTAGGTGAACGAAGTAGAAAAGCCTGCGAAGTTGCCGGAGACTCTCCAGAACATTGTTGTCAATATATTGAACATTGTCCTGAAGAAATTCGTAGTAAATGCAAGCATGCAGTAATAAAATCTTGATTCTATTCCAATATATTCGTCGTTTATGAAACCAGGATTATCAAAAAAAGAAAAATGGGTTCTTGTTATAATTGCCCTCATAATAATAGGTTCGTTAATACTCCGTCGTGTTTTTCATCTTCTCCTTGTTTATTTCTTTTAATGAATTCTTATTATCCTGCTAAAAAATCCAATGTGAACCAAAATTTGCTACGGAAAAATAGATAGGAGTGTAGTAAAAAACCTTACTTAAATTAGAGGATTTATAAACCGAGGGCTGTTTTTGCAAAAAGGTATTCTTGAGAATCTTCCGGAAACCTTTTCATCATTTCTTCATGTATCCAGATTTTTCCCTTATAGTCGTTTACTTCCTCATAGCAGGATGCCAATTCGGGATATATAGATTTAATACCTTCCCAATTGGGATAATCAATAATAACTCTTTCATAATAAGGAATAGCATTAGCACAATCCATCTTTTTTATCTTATAAAGATTCCCTATCGCGGATAGATATGCCGGTGTATCTGGGTTTTGAGGATTTTGTTCTAATTGAGAACGATAATGTTCAATTAGTTGGTCAGGATTATTTAAATCTTTTGGGGGTTCATTGACAGAAGGCTCTTCTTTATCCGCTGTTAATGTCGGAGTCGTATTTAATGTTTTTGATGTAGTCTTCTGTGCTTCTAACGCTTCAACGCTACTTGTTTTACCCCAAATAGCACCAATAATTCCTAAAGTAATTAATATAACAGCACCTATAAATAATAAATACGATGAGAATGATATATTTTTTGTATAGTTGCTCATTTTTCAGTTCCTTTCTACATTATAGTCCTAATTCTCGCCAACCAACTTGCTGTAAAGTAGTAATTGGATAATTTGCAATCATTCCATAAGGAAGGTTATCTGCCAGAGCCGGCACCTGATAAATATTCGGCACCTGTGAACCCATATCGAAATAACTGGAAACAATCGTCCCCATTATATCCGTTTGCTTTGAAATTTTTATCATATTTTGAGCATAGAAAGCGCCCATAATATCACACTGGGAAGTGTTGCCAATAAACATGTTATTAGAACTCATAAGTCCTATAATGTTATTAACCGGAAAACTATTCTGAAAGTTATTGGGATTTCCATTATTGCATGTAACAAGGTCTGAGTCTATAGTAATATCACCGAAAACAAGTATGGCCGCTTTTCCACTATAATTAATGGTGCGGTCATTTCCACCACCCGTAAATGTCAGATTGCCGTTTATGCGTATCTGTCCGTTAATCCTTAAAACATTGGTTGTCGGGTCAAACCAGATATAATCATGGTCATCCGGCGGTAGGGAAGCAGGTAATGACCCATTTAAATAAGTCCCTGTGGTTGCATTCCAAAAGATTTTGTTTCCTTTTGCGTTTAATACTAAATTTCCATTAAACACACCATCGTTAGGAATAACAGGGTCAGCTAATAGAACCTGGGAAAAATAATCCTGAAAACTATACGGATTTCCTGTATTAGGGTTAGTAATCCTTGAGCCATTAGGTTCTCGCCAATCATCTGTAAGTCTTGGAAAACCAACTCGATTCCCTAAATCATAAAGTTCATTCCAACCATTATCACTAAATACATTCTTAGGAATTCCCCTGCCTCCATCCGGGATTGTTTGATTTCCCGTCCAGCCATCATTAACAAATGTCCCATCCATCGTTTCTTTCCAGCCATTTCCAGGAACATGAGGCTCTCCAATTTCCGAATTCCCTGATAAACCAACCAAGCCGCGTTTTACACGAAGTTTCGCATTTATAGTTTCTACAGTTTCTCCATCAAACACGGTCGTAGGTAAGGGAGGAACCCGTTGTTGTAATATTCCGGGGACACCTTGATAATTATTATGTATTAAAGCAGTTCCGCTAAGGTCTAAAGCCGTTATGGCAGGATTTCCGGGTAGAAGATTGTTCCCTAAAACATGAACAGAACCGTGAATACTGACATTCCCATTTATTACATTTCCACTTTGTCCATCACCTGCAAATATAGCATTTCTCCAGACATTTACATCGTTACTATCCGTTATAACCTCTAATCGGCGAACAGTTCCATTTTTCTGGGCGAGTGCGTATATGGTAACCATATCCACTTCGGATATATCATCAACAAGACCATCACCATTATTGTCGAAATTATCATTTTCCCAGGGGATTGCTATTGCAAAATATTGAACCGTCGGGTCAGATGCTAATGTGCGAGGTGTTACAGATGGATCGTCAAATGAAGGAAGGATAGGCTCATTATTTGAATTGTATGAAGGCGTCCAGCTTTCAACGCCTATCAAACCGTCACCCCCTATTTCTATAGAACTTTTACTTTCCTGAATAGCAGAAACAACCCCCCAGAATGTATCTCGATAGTCGGAATATCTATTTTGTTGCAGATTTTGATTAATTATTTGAACAGAGAGAGTGCTTAGCAATGCAATGGCTACCATCACAAAAACCAGTGCAACAATCATTGCCATACCCTCTTCTTTACGGGGAATATGTTTTAAGTATATATTTCGTTTTGTAAACATGGGTATACTTCCTCTTTTATGGATTTCTTGGAGCCACACGCTCTTCTACATTTATTACAAACTGATGTCCACGACGCGATTGACCAAATGTATCAATATGAACTTGAATAGTATTGTTATCTATCGTGACAAAGAAGCCACGGTCTAATCTTCCATTTCCATTGGTGTCATTAAAAGAACCATCCGCATTTTCCACTTCGGGAGGATTAAATAAATGATTTGCCAGAACAGTAATATTATTCCCCTGGATCATAACCAACTGATTATCAGTCATTCCGTCATTATTTGCGTCCTGTGTATCCCGTTGTATAGTTACAACTTGTCCTAATTCAAGATTTCCGCCTACATCTACACAAGTACCATTTCCATCCAAATCCGTTGGCATGCGAAATCGTAGGACACTTCCCGGCAGTTCATTCCAATTTACAGTCTGACGGGAGGCATGGGATAAACGAGGAATTAAAATTTGCAGTGCCCGACGGGCTTCGTCTGTGGCTGTTATGGTTGCATTATAATTCTGCACCGTATCGCTGAGGCTCAACGAAAGAGTAAATAATGCTCCCATAACAATCGTCATCAGACCTACTGTCATGGTTAATTCAATTAATGTCATACCTAATGTATTGCGTTTAGTTAGATACATAAGTTGAACCCCTCTTCGTTATTGTATATCCACGGTCTGTAGTTTGCCATGTCAATGTAACACGCACTTCCAGAGGATTGGGTAGGTTTATATTGCCACTGGCAGGTAATGTAATGGGTGTACCTGCTGCTGTTACTGCTTCTACTTGTAGTGTAGCATTTGTCCCCGGTAATTCTGGTAAATTAGGACGAAAATTTAAAATCTGAGTACTATCTGAGCGACTAATTTGGTCTAATATCTCATTAACAACGCTCTCTGCCTGTAATCGTTGAGTATGTATTTCACGGTTCATACCCACAGTTACAACAGAGGTAAATATCATACTTAACACGAACGCTAATATCCCTGCTGCAAACATAAGTTCTATAAGCGTCATGCCTTGTTGTTTTTTCTTATTAATTTTTAATATCATCAATTGTCGAAACATTTTTTAAACTCCAAATTACGATGGATAAGTAGCAATTATTATGCCATTAAAAATTAGAAAATCATAAAATACTGTTATTAAGTAACTTATAAATATAAAATACTAACTTTGATACATAATTTGCATGAAAAAGTGTGGAAATTTCCACAGCAAGAATTGTGTAAATATTTAAAATTTCGCAATAGATTTAGAATTAAATTGGAGAAAAAAGAGTGAAAAAAATCGAAGAAATACAGTGTTTTCTTTTAGATATGGATGGAACGATATATCTTGGGAACCGAATTATCCCTGGAGCAATTGAGTTTATTAACTATTTAAAATCATCTAATAGAAAATTTTTGTTTTTTACAAATAATCCCACGAAGGATGCCGAACAATATCAAAAAAAATTAGAACGATTAGGGATACAAGTTTCAAAAGAACATATTTTAACCTCGGGGATGGCTACAATCGAATTCTTAAAACGGAATACCCATTATAAAAATCTTTTTACGGTGGCACCCCCTTCTTTTGAAAAGGAACTCATTCGTGCCGGGTTTAATCTGGTTCAAGAAAATCCTGACGCAGTTTTAATTTCCTTTGATATTACTTTGACCTATGAAAAATTAAAAAAAGCGACACATTACCTCTTGCAGGGCTTACCTTATATCGCTACAAATCCTGATCTGGTTTGTCCAACAGAGAATGGACCCATTCCCGATTGCGGTTCTATTGCGAGATTACTCCATGCGAGCACAGGAAGAGAACCTCGATATATCGGAAAACCCAATCCCGAAATGGTAGAAATGGCTTTGAAGATTTTAAATATGCAACCCCAATACACAGCCATGGTTGGTGACCGTTTATATACAGATATGGAAATGGCATATCGTGCAGGCGTAACATCTATTCTTGTTTTGTCCGGCGAAACAACGCCCGAACAATTAAACAAAGTAGAAAGAAAACCCGACTTTACTTTTTCCTCCGTTAAAGAACTACACTTTGCAATAAAACAACAAACCAGTGTGGGATAACATTTACTTTTATTTTCTTATTCATTCCTATATTTTTTCATTCTTTGGTGTGTTATGAAATCCTTTATCCTAAAAGACAGATTAGACCTATGTTATATATTTTTAACTAATTTATGTTTTTATACTGAAATATTTAACATTTCTATATGCTTTTTTACCAAATATGATTACCAATTATTTTGTCATTAAAAAGAATTCAGAAAAAAGATTCTTTAAATACTGTAAGTGATATACAGGACAATGATTTATTATTTTATTAAATATAGTTTTTTCTTTTGGCATAGTTTGTGATAATCTAATTGAAAAAGGAGTATGACCATGGGATATAAGAAAACGATATTAGTTGTAATGATGTCTGTTCTTTTCTCTTTCTTTGCAAATTTTGTTTTTGCTGATGATAGTAAAGAAAATCCAACACAGCGAGAAAATGAATTAATGCAAAGGATTGAATTACTTGAAAAAAAAGTTCAAGAGTTAGAATCTTTATTAAAAGGGAAAGAACAAACTACATCCGCTACAAAAACTACTGAAAATATACCTGTGAAGGAAAGTGTCCCTGCAGAAACAGCGGAAGCAAAAAAAGAGGAAAAAACTTCTAATGAATTAGTTTCACAATGGAAAGACCGATTATCCTTCAAAAGTCAAGACGGTTCCTTCGAATTACAGGTAGGTGGGCGATCCCAATTAGATTGGGCTTTTTTTGATAACGATGGAGATTTAGTTTCAGTATTTGGGGAAGAGGATGATGGCACACAGTTCCGACGCGCAAGAATTGATTTTTCAGGAAAGATATATGAATCGGTTTTTTATCGCATGGAATTTGATTTTGCAGGGGATAGGGATATGGAAGGTCGAGCCAAATTTACAGATACATATATAGGTATTTCGGATATTCCGTATGTAGGCAATATTCAGGTGGGTCATTTTCGAGAACCTTTCGGAATGGAACGATTAACAAATTCAAATTACAATACCTTTATGGAGCGTGGTTTTAATGATGTTTTCAATCCCAAGCGTAATGTCGGGATAATGTTATTTAATTCCCAATTGCAAAACAGACTCATCTGGCAAGCAGGTGTCTTTAAGGAAACGGATGACTTTCCATCGGATAATGATAGTGATGATGACCAGGGATATGCAGTTACTGGTCGTGTAGTAGGGCTTCCATGGTATGAAGATAAGGGAAGAAAACTTCTGCATTTGGGTTTAGCTTACAGTCACCGCAATCCCGATGGCGCACCATTCCGCTATCGAACGAATCCCGAATGTGCCCTCGCTTTTTCATATCTGGATACAGACCGATATGCAAGATTCCGAATTGCAGATGCAGTTGCAGATGATGTTGATTTGATAGGCACAGAGTTATTGTGGATATATGGACCTTTTTCTATTCAAGCAGAACATGCTTTATCTTATGTGGATACAAATTTTGGTGGAACAAGAGAATTTCAAGGTGGATATATCTATACCAGTTATTTCCTTACGGGCGAAAATCGAACATATAACAATAAAATGGCAACTTTGAGCAGGATTAAACCCAATAAAAACTTTTCTCCTAAGAAAGGTTCGTGGGGTGCATGGGAATTGGGTTTGCGATATTCCTGGATAGATTTAGATAGTGAAATGATTCGTGGAGGGAATGAACAAAATTGGACTTTAGGATTAAATTGGTATCTCAATCCCAATACCCGAATCTTTTTAAATTACACCCTTGCCAATATTGACCATGACTTATACGATGGCAATTTAGGTATTCTTCAAACACGATTCCAAATAGACTTTTAATTTATGCAGAACTAAAAAGGAGTAAAATATGAAACATATCCAAACAACAACCCATTCAAAATTTATTCCCCAACAAGCTGATTCCACACTTGAAAAGCAACAACAAATAGAAGTATGGAATAATGGAATTAAAATGTTAGGAGCACTATTTGACTTAATTGTAAAAATTCTGGATAAAGTAAAAGATACATCAGAATAAAACCCAAAAATATTTTGGATTAGAATTTACTTAAATTTTTAGTTTGTTATTGTGCTAACAAATGTTGTTAAGATAAAATAAAGATAAATTTGAAAGGGATATTTTTTATATTTACAAAATAAACTATAACGGAGATAGGGGAAAGTTGTTTTATGAAATTAGTAGCAGGAGAGAAATAATCTTATTAAATTAATCCAATTAGAATGGAAAAAGATTTGGAAAAATTCTTTTTTAGGTTTGTTTATATTTTTCATTAGGTTCAATGGTCGGGGTGAGTGGATTTGAACCACCGGCCTCTTGGTCCCGAACCAAGCGCTCTAAACCGGGCTGAGCTACACCCCGATAATCATTACTTAATAAATAAAAAAACCCCCTCACCCCTCTCAAAATTATGGATTCTATATTTGTTTTTTTATACGGTGATTAATAACGAGCAACGGTTATATCAGCTCCACCCGCAGCAGAACCACCACCGCTAAGTCCTGCGATACCACCTGTACCACCAGCACCGCCCGCAAGACCTCTTACCTGCCTCACTTGTGTCTGCTGTGTGGAGGATGTTCCGTCAGCAAATGCAACCATAGTGCAAAGGGCTAACAGAACCACGAGTGTTAATGCTACTAATTTTTTCACTGCTTGTCTCCTTGTGTTAAGAGGTTTTTATTAATATTTATTATACCTGCATATTCAACTATTAATATACTACCATATTTTAAACCTAATGTCAAGTTATTTTTTAAAAAATTTTGGGGATATGGTTTTTACCCATATCCCCAAAAAAAATCAATAATTACGCAACAGGTTCAAAGCCTTCTCTGTATTGTTGGCGTTTAACCAGTTTATTGGCTTCTTCATCTTTGAAAGTTAGTGTTTTTGGGTCAAATTCTAAAGAGCGTCCCACGCGATATGCAATGTTACCTAAATGACAATGCACGCATGATATATGAGCGTCATACGGAGTAACTGGTAAATCTTCTTCCTTACGAGAACGAACGGCACGGAAGAAACGGTCCCATTTATCTAAGTCTTCAGGTAATGGGTCGTTTACAGGAATGGGCTTGTTCTTATAGTCAAAGAAACCTTTCCTACGAACATAGTAGCCATCTGTCCCAAAGAAACTATTTCCACAATCACCACCATCGGCTTCCTGGAAGGAACCTAAATTACGAACTTCAAATGTAACCATGGAGCCATCTTCATAAGTGAAAGATGTTGCCTGAGTATTCGGTGTTTGGCCATCATCATCCCAAGCATATCTTCCACCGGTGCTATATACCTTGATAGGCAACCCACGATTATGTCCCCAGCAGGCTATATCCATTTCGTGCACACCCTGATTGCCAATTTCACCATTTCCATATTCCCAGAACCAGTGCCAATCATAATGCACATATAGACCGGGCTTATCTTTACGGTCTTTATTTTTCATAAAGGGATGGTCGGGCGATGTTCCCTGCCATAGTGTCCAATTTAGGTAATCTGGCGGTGTTCCTGGCTCACCATGACCTATTGCAAAACGATTTCCATTTTTATACACATAGCCTCGGGAGTGCATAACTTTGCCAATAAAGCCTTTATGAATTAATCCCATATCACGAATCAAAGTGTTATCGGATCGACTCTGTGTTCCGTGTTGGACGATACGGTTATATTTTTTTGCCGCTTCTACCAATTGTGTGCCTTCCCAGATGTTGTGGGATAACGGTTTTTCTACATATACATCTTTACCTGCTTTGCATGCGACTACGGTTATCAGGGTATGAGTGTGATTCGGTGTTGCAATAGTAATAGCGTGCACATTAGGGTCTTGCACTGCTTCACGAAAATCTTCATAAGCCTTCGGTGCTTTACCTTGTTTTGAGCCTACTGCTGATACCATCCGATCCAGGACTCGTTTGTCAACATCGCATAAAGCAACGATTTCCGCTTCATTGGCTTTCCCTAAAATGTCTTTAATATGGCTTCCACCCTGACCATTAAATCCGATGGTACAAATTCCGATGCGGTCATTAGCACCAAAAACTTTACCGGCAGCCATAGTTCCAGCGACCAACACCGCCGTGCTTTTCAAAAAACTTCTTCTTGACAAAGGTTTCATTGTAAAATCTCCTTGTTATTTTAGGTTCAAAAAGAAATATAATTTATCCATTATACTAAATAGAAAGGACTGTTTTCATTCGATTTGGTTTCATTTTTATTGGGGTTGGAAAAATAAAAATACGGTTTCTCCACTACCTAATGAAAGAAGAAGTGTTTCCCGTTCGAACCATTTTTGCTCAGGTTGAAACAAATTTTCAATGTTTAAAAATTGATTGAACTGCAAAATACGGTCTCCGATTCCTTTTGTATGAAGAACCAGCATATTTGACCCGACCAATAGTGTATCCTGTGTCTCAATACTTCCTTCGGCAATAGCAGTAGGCACTTCAAGAATAGAAAGAATTTCACGCATAGCAAGGTAATTTACCGTAGGTTCTGCATAAAAAACGGAGACCCACTTATCATTTATGGTTTTGACTGCAATGCTGGGTTTACCATTCGATTGATAGCGAGCAATTACATCTGCATTTTCATCTTTAATATAAAATAACGGCGAAATAGATATGGACTCCCCAAAAACTTCCCCTTTATTTATCCATCTTCCCTCTAAATCCAGAACAGAACCAGCAGTTGTATCTGTATCAAATAATTTTACATCAATTTGTGTTAATTGGTGAACAAGTTCTGTATTATCCGAATCTATTCCCCATGTAGGCAGGTAATACCATATTGCTATAGATTTATCTGTTTCAAAGATACGATGTAAAATTTGAATTTCTTTTTCTGTGGGTGGATACAGATTAAAAATAAAATATATCAATTTTTTCGGGATGCGTTCATCCAGTAAATCCTGCATGAGATAAAATTCTATAGGCAGCCCTACCTTTAAAAGTTGGTCTCGAACATTTGCGATGCTTGATGAATAAAATTCAATCCCTTTGGGGGTAAGCAGGTGCATAGCCCGCTCATCTATAACCATAGCCAGAGGTTCCCATAGAATATTTTCTAACGGAACTACAGCAGGATATTCTGTTTGCACCTCTTCTGTATTAAATTTTCCTACCTGCAAACGGGGCAGTGTGCTATCTTCCTGTGTTAAATTTTCATTAGATACCCCATGTATTTTTCGTGGTTGAAGTCTCAACTTTTGCAATCCACCCCCCTGAGTTAAAATTCGAGTAGAAATTTGTATAATTTTCTTAAACAAATCCCACTGCTCTACATCTAAAAGCCAACCTTTTCCTTCCGGGTCTGTCCATATCAAACCAGCATTATGAACAAGAGCTAACCCTGTATTTCGCTTTTGAACAGCAAAAATATTTTCTGCCCGTACCCCTTTTATACGCACAATTTGTCGGGTTGAAGCATCGTAAGAAATACCAGTTCGTGTATCGTCGAAAAGTAAGACATCTTTCCCATGAAGGGAAAAACTTTCTATTGTGCCTGCGGGTCCACCTGATTCCCCTAATCCACGGTTTATGTAGGTTATAGGAAGAATAAAGCCATCTACATCACTTTCTAATATAGAATCTAATGAAAATTGCCCTGTGGTTGTATCTACTGTTTCCATATTTAATCCGTAGGGAATATAAATTTTTACCTTTGTATCCTGAAGTAATTGCCGTAATGTCATGGCACAAAAACCGATGCTATTTGCCAGACTTTCGTTAAAGAAACGACGGTAATTTATTAAAATACGATGCTCTGCAAGATTTAAATAATTGGATGAAGTTACGGTTTCCTTGTGCAATTCATCAAGAATAAATGAGGGTTCGAGTGTATCGGCTCCGAATAGTTGGATGCGCTCTTCTGTAGAAGGGTAGTGATTTTGTAGCCACTTATTAAAATTCGATAAAGAATACTCAGATTCATCCAGTCCGGGAGAAATCCACCAGCGATTTTTTAAAAATCCTAAAATAAATCCACCTACCTGCCCACCAATTTTAGAGGAATGGAGGCTGGTTACCAGCAAATTAAACGACTCTTCGATGGCTTTTTTCCATGCTGGAGCATTGAAGCATGCATAAGGTTGAACCTCCCCGTTTACTATCATATTGGCAGATTTCTTTCCCGAATACCAGAATTCAGGTGGATTAAGGTCCAGATAAATCCAGTATTTTCCGTGCGGGTCAACCTCATTCATACATTGAAGAATACGAAACAACTCTGGCAAATCATCAGAACCTCGCCATGGGAATGGAACATCTATAATATAATTAACAATCCCTGCTTCCTTTGCATGCATAAACTCTTTTTGAGCAATTTCACTGCAAGGCTCTCCGCCTACATATATAAAAAAGGGAAGAGACTCTTCTTTATCCTGCTGTTTTCCATTAATTTTTTCTTCTGGAGGGACAGGCGGTAACGGTTTTGTCATCAAGTCATGCAGTGAATATTTACCTGCGATAGAGCCAAACCACCATGAGATACCGATTACGATGATAAGAATAAAAAAAAGAAAAAAATTCCGCCAGAACAGATTTTTCAAAGTCTGCGATTCTTTGTTTTTTTTCAGCATTACCTTATGTCCTTGTTCTTTTTCAGATATTTTGAAATCTTATAAAAACCTTATAAAGGAAGTAAACTTTCAAACTGAAACCAAGCTCCTACATCATAATTTTTTCCTATTTGTTCTGCCTCCAGTATTTTTTTTGCTTCAAATACTATTATGCCAGCAGGCAAGTCAAAAGAATATTTTTTTAATCTTCCGGTTCTAATATTCCCTACAACTTCCCCCTTCCATTTTATATCAATATGAATTTCCGTTTGTTCTGAAGAAATATTTCCACAAACAAAAGAAAATACACCTCCTTTATGTTCTATTTCTGCATATTTACTCATGGGAAAGAATTTTTTACCAGATATATAAATGGGTTTATACCAACCCTTAACGGGAAGTTCTATATCGGGACAAAATAAAGTTTTTCTCTGTATTAAATGCCAATAAGGAGGCAAATTATTATGTTTTTGGCTTCTTTTTTCCATTTCTTTTCTGTACCTTCGTGCTTCTGGTATGTATCGGACTGCTTCAATCCATGACCGAATGTGTTTCTGTATCCGCCAGAATTCCGCTTTTCGAATAGCATTACCGAAAGCCTTCGTTTCTCCCCATTTTGTCCAGAATAATATATTAAAAAACTTACTGACAGGAAAATTTCGTTCCATAAGATAAAAACGATTTCGTGTATTCAAAAAATACTTTTGTTGAACCTTTTCAGGAGAACCTTCCCATGTAGCACTGAACTTATGATGAACGACAGCATTCGGGCAAGTCAATATGCGATAGCCTGTATCCCATATACGCAGACATAAATCCAGATCATCAAGGTAAATCGAAAATTCCTCTGGCAAATATCCCGTTTGAGTTAATACCTCTGCCCTTAACCACATAGCACCACCACAAATCCCAACAACTTCGACTATTTTATTCCACCGCTCCGTATCTACACGCCCCAATCCACGGTCCCATGCGGAACCTATGATGGAACATTCCAAACCTATGGAATTTAGGAGCCATGGCTGATTGTAAAGGAGCATTTTTGGCGCCAGTCCACCGGCATCAGGATTTGCTTCAGACATTTCAAGCAAATTCTCAATGCAATTTCGTTCTATTTTTGTGTCATTATTCAATAAAAAAATATATTTTGCCCCTTTCTCTATTGATTTTATAATTCCCCGATTATTTCCTCCCGACCAACCATAATTTTTATCCAAACATTCCACCACTACACGCGGGTCATTACAAAACCGTTCCCGCACGAAAGATACGGATTCGTCTGTACTGGCATTGTCTAAAAGAACAAATTCTACATCCTCTCGCTGACATCCCTCCACCAGAGATGAGAAACATTCTTCCAGATGTTCCATCCCATTCCAATTTAATACCAAAACACGCACCAAAGGATTATTCATATTAAATACGGTTTCTCCAATCTTATAAAGAAAAATTATACTATAAAAGCCTCTTGACAATGATTTTGTTTATATTTTAAATTGAGGCTAAAGAGTAAAAGATTTTTAAGAAATTACTTTTTCTATTGCAGATTTCAATGTTTTTTCGGATTCGGGGATAACATGTGAGGCATAGGGTTCATAGCCGCCTTCTGTAAAAGATTTTTCTGTACAAATATATGCCGGTCCACAATCCCCATAACCTGCTACGAAGACATGGCGTTTGTCAGCGAGTTTTTGTGTATATAATTGGAAATCTACCATAGGTTCCCCTGGTAAACTCAGAATGGAGACATTCCCCAAATGCAGACATGCAATAGGTATAGGTTGTTCTGAACGATTTTTCCATGCTAATTCCATAGCGGAATCTATTCGGACATGATGCTTTTGCGTTGTATCGTTCATGAGTTGTTCCAGATGTTTTCTACTATGATGATTATCATCAGAAGGCTTAAGAGAAACTAAAGTTACATTAATTTGCGGTTCAGTAATAATATCTTTTTGTAAGGACTGCACAGATTTCTGCATGCCTTCTAACATCCGTTGGTATAATTGCTGGCGTGCTTCCGGGGAACCGTCATTATATTTGCCGCAAGCAATATCCCCACCACAACCTGTGAAATAGATGTGTGGAATTCCTTCCTGTTTTTCCATTTCTTCCCGTGCCATACCGGGAAAATCATAACTGGCTCGCGGATCCCAATAAAAACTCTGTGGATGTGTTGCGTAGTAATGCAGCCGTGCAATAGGCTTCCCATCCTTTGAAGTAAAACTTAAAGTCCGTAAATAGGGGTCTATCAATCCTTCTTCGGCTTCAATCAGTTTAGGATCCTTACAAGAACTGGAACGGGTGGCTATTTTCCCATCTGGCATAAAAACACGGCGATTCGATGCTACTTTTTCTATTTTTGCTATACCAATTTCTATTGAATTGCAAGGGATTAATTGAGATGTTGACTTCTCGACAGATTGTGCAATCCTTCTGAAAATTTCTTCAAAAACTTCGTTTTTCGGGCAGGGAGGTGGATTGGGTATTGTGGCAATAATATCAAAGGCATCTTCATCACACATCGGAGCCGTATGCTGGTGAACTGTGTGAACGAAGACAGCATGGGGTTCTGTTTTAACAGCATTTGCAATTAATTCACACAAACGATAATACGAACGGTTTGCAATTTCACACCAATCAATCGCACACAACACATACCGCTGTTTTTCTGATTCAATAATAACCCCTTTCGCAAGCAAGGGATGTTCAATCGTGTCCAGAGGTTGATAACTGGGATACCAGGGCGTTCCTAACGGTGGTGTTGCATCACACTTGAACGGAGCAATCCGTAGGTAAGTATCTGCCGATACTTTTTTCATCAATGCCCCGGAGAAAAAAGATAATACCCCCGCCGTTTGTATTTGTAAAAAATCACGACGATTCATAACCCAATTCCTCGAAGTATATTTTATGTGTTTATAAAGTTTATAAAAAATATTTGTTCATATAATTTGTATGCTGTAAATATTTCTACGAAAGCACCTGTTGGATAGTTTCTTTAAGTTTCCATTCAGTAGATGGTGGGCAACCTGCTGAAGAAGGTTCATACCCACCCTGTTTGAAGGACTCTTCTGTGCATATATAAGAAGGTCCACAATCCCCATACGCTTGTACAAATACAGTTCGGTTAGGTGTGCATTTCTGGGCGAAAAGTTGGAATTCTATCATAGGCTCGCCCGGTAGATGTAGGATAGATACATTCCCTATATGTAGAGCGCTAATAGGAATAGGTATTGTATCTGCACGACTTCGCCATGCGATTTCCATTGCAGAACCAATTCGATAATTCGGGTCTTTTGTTGTATCATTCAAATTCTTTTCTAAATTTTCTTTTGAGGAACTCTCATCATCTCTATGCCCAAATATTAGAGGTATTGTTTTTAATTTAATTTCAGATATAGTATCTTTTTGTAATGATTGGACGGAACTTTGCATTGCGGAAAGCATTCGTTGATACAGGGACTCTCTTGCTTGAGGTGTGCCATCGTTATATTTGCCTGCGGCAATGTCTCCTGCACAACCTGTAAAATAAATATGTGCAATACCTTCGTCCGTTTCCATCTTCTCTCTTGCCATACCTGGGAAATCATAACTGGCTCGTGTATCTCCATAAAAACTCTGCGGATGTGTCGCATAAAAATGCAATCGTGCGATAGGTTTTCCTTTAGTTGACTTAAAACTCAAAGTCCGCAGATAAGGATCAATTAATCCTTCGGGTGCCTCTATTAATTTCGGGTCTTTACAGGAACTGAACCGTGTAAGACAGGTGCCGTCTGGTTGAAGTATACGGCGATTGGATGCGACCTTTTCCACTTTGGCTGAACCAACTTCAATCGTATCGCAGGGCTCTAATACAGATATAGCATTTTCTACTGCTTGAATGATATTTTGAAATGATGACTCAAAGGCTTCTTTTGCAGGGAAAGGAGGTGGATTTTCTATCTTAGCAAGGACTTCATAAATATTTTCGTTGCACATCGGTGCTGTATGCTGGTGGACAGTATGAATAAATACAGCGTTCGGCTCGGTTTTTATCGCATTGGCAATCATTTCTCGAAGTCTATAATAAGAGTGATTAATTATCTCGCACCAGTCAATTGCACAAAGGACATATCGTTTTTGATTATCTTCAATAATAACCCCCTTTGCGAGCAAAGGATGTTCAATTTTATCTAAAGGTTTATAACTTGGATACCAGGGTGTTCCTAATGGGGGTGTTACATCTGTCTTAAAAGGTGCTACTCGAATCTCTGTATTTGCAAATGCCCTTCGCATAATTCCCCAGGTTGCTATTGACAAAATCCCCAAACCATTCGATTTTAAAAAATCCCTTCGATTCATATTCAAACTCCTTCATATTGTAATTACTGAAAGAGTATAACAAAAGAGACCTCTCCCAAGGAATATTTATTCGAATTGTTTTATCAGAATTAAGCACCTAATAAACATTATTTATTGTTTCTTACACAAAAAATAACAAATCACTCATTAACTTTTTTGTAAATAGAGATGAAATTTTTAAAACTATGTCTCTGAAGAATTTGTTTCCGTATCATTATCTTTTTGAAGAATAATCAAAAAATCATTATAACTGGGACCGTTATTGGGTGTAATAGAAACGACTTTCCAGCCCTGACGAAGTAGGTTTTCAAGGTCATTTTTCCCAGTTCCATTCGATTGGATAATCACTGCTTTTTGCATATTCGTTTTGCCCTCAATCAATTTATATTTTTTACTTATTTTATATCGTTTTTAGCATACATAAAATATCAAAACAGATTTCATTCTGGCAAATGGAACTATAAACCTAACTCTGAACCAAAATATGTTTTGGCACATTCTATAATTTGTTTGCATGTTGGCTGATTAGGGGCGGTAGGTTTCCCAAGAGATGCGTATGTCCATATTGACCCATATACTGCAAATATTGTTCTTGAGAGTAATGCCGTGCTTCCCATTGTCATTAAAGATAAAGCAATGGATTTCTCTCCCTTTTGAAGTTCCATCATAGGGACTAATTGAAACGGGTCATCTGCATAAACTGCTATCTTTATAATATCCGCCCCAAAATTTTTGCCTTTCTGCACTAAATCTTTCATGAATTTTAATGATGGAACTGTAGAGAAATTATGATAAGAAGCAATAATAATTTTATTTATAGATTTTGCTTCTTGAATAAATTCCTTCATATTAGCGAGTTCACGAATTTCTATATCCAGAGCAAAGGCGGAAGATAAATACTTTTGGTATAGCATCTCTTTTTCTTTTACTTTTCCATGAAATTTTCCTCCTTCCCTTGCAGAACGGACTGTGAAAATAAGATTTTTATTTCTAAGGATATGTATGTTTTTGTTTACAATAGTTTCCATTTTCTCTTTATATTTTTCGTATAACAAATCCAGCCTTAATTCATAAGCGATTACATTTTGTTTTTCTGCCAATTGTTTATCTTTCTCTGAAAAACCGAGTGATGAACATGCAACCAAACGAGGAATGGAATATTTTTTTACTAAATTGGATAATAATGGATGTGGCATATCTTTTTCTTTCTTTAAAGATTTTTTAATTGTACGGATTATTTTAAATAATCACAAGAAAATGTGTATATTATACATGCAAAAAGTTCAAATAAAGTATAAAACATTAAACACAACCTATTAAATTAAGGAGATGGAACCGTGGGAATTGATACTGTTTTGTATTTACGATTGAGTGCCATGATGTTTCTTGAATTTGCAGTTTGGGGAGCATGGGCACCGGTGTTAGCCTCTTATCTAATTAACGACCTGAAACTGTCCGGGAAACAGACGGGTTGGATATATGCAACCTTATGGCTTGCATGTATAATCTCCCCATTTTTAGGAGGGCAGATTGCAGACCGCTACCTGGCGACACAGTATTTCCTTGGTGGGGTACACCTAATTGGAGGTGTATGCCTTTTATATGCAGCCTATCAACGCAAATTCATGCCATTATTTATCTTGATGTTTATCTATTCGTTACTTTACGCACCTACTTTAGCATTGGTAAATTCACTCATGTTCAGCAACATTACCAATCCGGATGTAGTGGCTCCCCGAATTCGTGTTTGGGGGACTATTGGCTGGATAGCCGCAGGCTGGCTACTAACTGTAATGCGAAATGTTGGTAACCCGGAGAACAATAAAAAATATTCTGATTGCCTCTTAATTGCAGGAATTATGTCTGTAATTTTAGGTTTATATTGCTTTACTTTACCTCATACCCCTCCGCCAGACAAACCTGGAAATCCGCTTGCTTTCTTAGAGGCTTTCCAATTATTGAAAGAACCATATTTTCTTATTTTCTTAATTATTTCTTTCGTTGTTACCACAGAACTGCAATTTTATTATGTCCCTACCGCTCCCTTCCTGCAAGATATTGGTGTTCGTAGTTCCAATGTGCCTGCCATTATGACGATAGCCCAAATCGCAGAAATCGTTGGTATGGCAGTACTTCTTCCTCTTGCAATGGCAAAATTAGGAATTCAATGGGTTCTGGTTATTGGTGTACTTGCCTGGCCCTTGCGTTATGTGATTTTTGCAATGATGAAACCTGTATGGCTGGTTATCGCTTCTCTATCGTTTCATGGAATTGGCTATACCTTTTTCTTCTTTGCAGGTCAAATGTTCGTGGACAAAGTAGCCCCGCCAGATATCCGTGCCTCTGCTCAGGCGCTTATTGCTGTTGCGACATTAGGATTAGGTAACTTTATTGGCACTCAGTTTACAGGGATTATATTGGATTTCTTCAAAGATGATGAAGGGAACTTCAAATGGCGTCCCATTTTCCTGATTCCCTGTGTGTTAACAATTGCCTGTGCAATTGCGTTTTTACTCTTCTTCCATCCGCCTGCGACGGTTGGAGCAGGGAATTAATAAGTTAAAGAAACAAATAAGTAGCACAGGACTGAGACCTTATAAACGGGTCACAGGTCAGATACCTGTGCTACTTTTTTTATCATCCGATAAAAACGGGTTATTTTGAAAGTTTTTAGTTTAAAGAAAAGGTTTTTCGAGTATAGATAGCGTTGCTTCGGAAAGGTTTCCACCATTCAACGGTGTTTGGTTCTGCAATCATATAATCAGGTCGTGGGGGTATCTCTATTCCCGCAATAGGGGGTATTACATAACTCTTTTCAATAACCTGAAGAGACAACGGCTGATTATGTTTTAACCTCCATTCTAAAGTAAGTCCATTTTCTCCCGGGAAACCACGATAATTGAAATGCCAATCTTGAATGGTTTTCCCTTCTGAATTTTCAAACTCTTTTCCATTTACTTTTGCTGATAAGACTTCCAGATTTCCTTTCAAGGTAAGATGCATCTCTGCTGATTTCCTTAATGAAACTACAGAAATTTTAAGGTGTCGAATATCCCCCTCTGTTTTATCTTCCAATACCGATAAAAGAGGCTGTGGATAACTTGCAACAGGTGCTTCTCCAAAGCGAACTACAATATTATCACCCGTAAACAGTTCGGGTTTTTGAAATACTACATTTTTCTTGAAAAACGGTTCTGTCCACTCATCCAATTCGGAATCACGCGTCATCCACCATGCCTTCCCTGTATCCCAGTCTAATCCATAACATAAATGATTAAGTTTAGGCGTTTCCTTTGTAAACTTGAAAAACAACATAGGATATGCATAAACCAGCAGTCCTGCGATTAATAAAATCATTCCCCAACGATAACAGGTTTTCTTATCCTGAACAAGATTTTGCACAATCCCCACAGGTTGGTAAAGGATAAGAATGAGAAATATCATCAATATAGGAATGAATATAGGGGTAAGGGTTTGAACACCCAGAATAAGAAATGGAGTAACAAAATATATAGTTACAAGTGTGGGGATTAATGTCCAGAAAGATAGCCAGACAAAACTCCTTTGCCATTTTTGTGGGATGTAAGGGAAACAACAGATAATTCCACAAATACTTCCTATAAGCAGTATCCATACAGAGATATAACTCGCTGTAGGTGTTGCTATACTGGAATATATTGCTAAACCGAGCCATGGTAACAACGCGGATGCAAAAAATACATGTGGGTCGAACCGAGCAAAAATGATTGGTAAAAAGATGAGAAACAATCCCAATGTGGTTAATAGACCCATAACAAAGTAAGTAAGTTCATAGTATACAATGTAATGTTTATATATAAGAAAAGTTAACCCTACTAAACCACTCAGTAAACCGAATATTAACAGGGTATGCACTACATTTCGCAAGAAATTTAAAAAAACATCTCGAACTCGAATTCCCCAGAATAAATGTATGGAAAAGAGCATAATAATGTAAAGAATAATCGCTAAAAATAACAGAGGCAATACCCATTTTTCCGAGTAAGTTATCAATCGGTTGCCCGGTAATGGAAAATAGATGCTGTTATTAATAGGCTCTTCGAGGGGATAACCAATTTTCAAGTGAGACAAATCAAGATTGCCAAAATGTTTTACTAAAGGTAAAGCGTATTCCCCATGATGCTGTAAGGAACGAAGAGAAATGTGATCAATATTATCGTTTGGGGTATGGTAATAACGGATACCTCCGACAAACGCAAAATCAAAGCCGGGAACGCCTTTAGGTTTGAGCACATAATAATCTGTACTTGTCGGCATTTTTCCTGCTACTTCAAACATCATGGAACTGGCACGAGGATAAGGAACCACCTTTGCAAATTCGTTTATGAGCCAGGAATTGTTATTGCTCATTTGAAACATCATAGATGGACCATAATGTCCGCGTGCTTCGAAATTCAGACATAAACCAACCGTTTCAAAAAGAGGATGTTTTATAAATGCACGCGGTCCCAAAAGTCCGGCTTCTTCTCCATCAGTAAAAAGGAAAATCACATCGTTTTTTAATGGTGCGCTGTGTAATAACGCTCGTAGGGTTTCATACATTGTTGCTACTGCTGAACCATCATCGGCGCAACCAACCCCATAAGGCGTGGAATCATAGTGTCCCATCAGTAGAATAGACCGTGTCGGTGCGTAGCCCGGCAAGACCACCATAATGCTATCTACCCGTTCCATACTATTATAGCCATGTTTTGAGGTATGTTGTAAATATCCTGTGTATACTTCCGGTTCAACACCTAACAACCGAAGTTTCTGAACGAGATATTCACGCACCTTTGCATTTTCCTGTGAACCAAAAGGATGTATCATTGTCGTCGGATATTCCAGAAGTTTTATGGCTCGTTCCGCCGAAAATTTATCTAATGGAGCGTCAGCAGGAACTACAGGGGGAGACCAACAATCATAAATAGAAAAAACTCCCCAGATAAAAAGAATAAGAATTCCAATAATTGTAAAAGGTTTAATACTAACTTTAGATAAACTTTGTGCCATCTTTTTCCCTTCCTATTTGTCGCTTGAAAATTCTGGTAAAAAATCTCTTATTAGGACAGGAAACCCTTCTTTTGAGTTTCATTATTTTCAGGGAGCAAAACAACCCATCCCAATGGGTTCGTAATTTGGAATAAATATCTTATCCGTAAAGGGAAACAAAACTACACCACAATTTTTTAGCAACAAAGTATCTCTCTATTAGATTTATACATGAAATTCGAGGCTGGAAAATACATATCTAAGATTTACACGATGAAATTATTCATAATTCCGTTGAAGACCAATAACCACACCCTGAATAATAACCTGATTTGCAGGAACACGGATAGGCTTCATTTTGCGATTGGCAGGTCTTAGTTCGACAAATTTCTCTCGGGGATAAAACTTTTTTACGGTAACTTCGTCATTAATTAGTGCTACAACAATATCGCCGGAATGGGCAATCTTTTTTGAATCTACAAAAATAATGTCTCCATCAAAAATTCCTGCTTCTATCATACTTTCACCGCTTACCTTCAACGCAAACACTCCATCCGTTTTGCGATTTGGATTAAACGGTATCATCTGCTCAATATTTTCTTCTACATAAAAAGGAGACCCTGCAGAAATACTTCCCAATAAAGGAACCATTCGATTATCCAAGGACTGAAACAGCCATTGTGCTCGTGTCGTTAATTTCAAACTGCGAGCCTTAGAAGATCGTTCTACATATCCTTTGCGAATTAATGCACGAATATGTCCCGCTACCCCATTTGTAGAACGAATTCGCAATCGTTCGCATATCTCTAAAATAGATGGAGAGTAGTGTAACTGTTCTTGAAAGTCCCGAATACATTTCAGAACCTCTTTTTGCCGATGAGTAAGTTCTTTTTCAGACATTTTTTCTGTCCCTGTTTTATTTTTGATACTGAATATATTTTCACTAATATTATTATAAAAGATATCCAGTTAAACTACAAATTTACCAGAGGAAAAATACAACGGCTTTATTACAAAATTGTTAATCTTACATAGAAATTATAGAAAATACAGATTAAACTATGTGTTACCCTATTTATTGTCCTGGAATCCTTCCTGATAGCCGTTAACTATTTTTTACCGATTATGAATGTATTCAAATTGTTTCATTTTTCCATAAATGATTTAAGGGTCCGTGTCCTTTTCCTAAATCAGGGGCTGTTTCTATGGCTTTATGGACAAATTCGACGGCTTTCTCTACGGCTTCTTCAGTTTCCAATCCATGAGCAAGAAAGCAGGCAATAGCAGAGGAGAGAGTACAGCCTGTTCCATGTGTGTTAGGAGAAGGAACCCTTGTGGACACAAAGCACATTTCTTCACCTTTATATGAAAAGAGATGATCTTGAATTTGTTCTCCCTGTCCGTGTCCTCCTTTTACCAAGACATATTTAGTGCCTTTTTCAAGAAGAATGTTCCCTGCTTTTGTGATGGCATACTCATTTTCAGGCTCAATGCCTGTAAGTTCTTTTAATTCTGGCAAATTCGGAGTGACTAACCATGCACGGGGAATAAGTAGTTCTAATAGGGCAGAGATGGCTTCCCGCTGGAGTAAAAGGTCTCCACTTTTAGCAACAAGGACTGGGTCAATAACAAGATACGGTTGAGGGTAATTTTTCAATACATTATGAACCGCAGTAATTATTTCTGTTCCCCATAGCATTCCCGTTTTGATAGCATCTGCACCTATATCGGATAACACAACCTCAATTTGTTTCCCGACAATTTCTGCTGGTATCGGATGGACTGCATAAACTCCCGTAGTGTTCTGGGCGGTAATAGCCGTGATAGCACTCATCCCATAGCAATGTAACGCACACATTGTTTTTATATCGGCTTGAATTCCTGCTCCTCCTCCCGAATCACTTCCAGCAATTGTTAATACCCTTGGTAACTTTTTTGTTTCAACCATTCTAACTTCCTTTTCTCAAAGTTAAGGAAATAAAACTTCATTCTATTTAATTCACAGCAAGAATTCCTGCGATACATGCAGTCGAGAAACAGGCAAAAGTCCCTGCAATAAAGGCTCGAATACTCATCTTGGCAATTTCGGCACGCCTGCCCGGAGCCAAAGAAGATATACCCCCAATCATAATCCCGATACTTCCCGGATTTGCAAAACCACAAAGAGCATAGGTCGCAATTGTAAGAGTTCTGGTATTAATTTGATTTTCTGCAATTAATGTCTGAAATTTTTGATATGCTAAAAATTCATTAAACACCGATTTAATAGCCAATAATTCTGAAAATACCCCGGCATCCTCGGGCTGAACCCCCATCAAATAGGCAAATGGAAGAAACAGATAACTTAAAAGACTGCTCAATGTCTTACCGGTAATTGCGATTGTAAGAGTATCAAAAAGATGAATGATCCCAACGAATACAATTAACAATGCTCCTACATTCAAAGCCATCGTTAGCCCCAAACTGGCGCCTTGCGAAGCGGCATCAAAAATATTTTGACTTCCAATCGGTATATCTACAGACTTTATATCTGTTGTTCGGGGTGTCCCTGTTTCAGGGATGAGTATTTTAGCAAAAGCGATAGCAGAAGGGGCACTCATCAAAGATGCCGTGATTAGATGTCCCGGTTCTGCTCCAAAATTTGCATAAGCCACCATAACGCTTACCGCAATAGTTGCCAAAAATGCCGTCATAATCGTAAACAATTCGGAACGCGTCATATCTTCAATATAACCTCGAACCGCACTCATGGATTCAATGCCCAGAAAGACCAGTAAACCTGTTGTAAAAGTTTCTGCTCCCGATGTCTTCATAGATTTTTGCATGAGCCATGCCAATCCCCTAACTATGTTCTGAATAATTTTCAAATGTTGTAAGATAGCAGAACAGGCAGATACAAAGATTATTACCGGAAGCACCTTGAATGCTACTACCGCACTTACTACGAACGGCTCCACAGGTGTTAATTGTCCCTCCGAATTCTGAACCAGGGCATGGTCTAAAATGAAAAAGTCTGTCAGATTGCCAAATAGAAATTTCGCCCCTGCGGTACTTGATTCAGAAATTAAATCAAATCCTTTTTTTATCCATTCAAAGAGATAAATTCCAACTTTCGGTGATATAAGCGGAATTAAGGAATACCCTAATAAACTGTTTATTGCATGGATAACCATATTCGGTGTCCATACAAGCCAATCTGCACGGAGAAGAAACAAAGCAAAGAAGAACTGAAGCCCAATACCCCAAAATACCACATTCCATTTAATGTTCTTTTTATTCTCACTCAACAAAAAAGCAATGAAAAAAAATGTTATTAAACCTAATAAACTAACAAATCGAAGATGCATGCCTGTTACCCAAACTACAGTTACGAGTTTATATAACTTTCAACTACATACGAATTTTGTGCTTTATCTAATGCAGATAAAAATTCATTGAGTTTCTTTGTCCCAATAAGGATTTTATAATCATTTTTTCTAAGTTCAATACATTCATTTCCGCTAACCGTATATGCCCACTTTTTATAACTCCAGCGAATTCCCCAACCTCCAAATTCTATCAGAGGTTTGTATTTCCGTCCTAAAATCTCGTCTAATTTCTCCCACGAAACTTTTCGATACTTTCTGTGGAAAGGAAAATAGATAAAATATATTCCATCCCGATACACACGCGTTTCAAGACGGGTCAGAAGAAATAAAGCAATAATGAGAAACATCACGAAACAAACCCAGAGAGCAGTAAAAATAAGTGCCGGATTAGAAATTGGCTTATTTCCCCAGGGTTGATTAAGGAATAATTGGTGGTAAAAAGCACTACCTATCCATGTAAATTGTATCCCGAAAATTACAATCAAAAGTATCCATATCCATAATTGTGTAAACTTCTGTACCTCGACAAATAACAATTCATTATTCGGGGGTAATTCGGAACTCTTTACTTTTTCAAATTGAATACTCATCTATTATAACCCAGTTTTTTGTCATTACTTTTATTATAAGTCAAATTTAGTTCAAAAAGATAAAAAATTCTATGGCTAAAGTAAGTGAATATTGTATGAGGAAATAAATTGAATAGAAGAAATATCTAACAGGGGTTTCGGTTAGCATACGGAAAAAAGAGGTAGACCTCCTAAAAGAAGGTCTACCTTGCCTCACTAATCACTCTATTTTACTTATACAATTTTTGCTGCAGAGTATTTTTATGGTTAGATTTACCAGCGATAAACAAGACCTACCACTTGGGCAATAGCAGGGTTAACAGGGGCTTGACTTGCTCCCGTGGGGTTTGAAGGATCTTCAGGAACATAACGAATAAATTCAACATGACCATCCATATATAACACATTCGAGCCACCCGGGATATGGTTAAAACCTTCAGGTGCTTCGGATACATGGTCAAACATAATCCAGACGGAACTTTGTGCTTGGGCAGAAGCGGCAGGGTTATTAATATCTGTAATCAGGAACCGTTCAATTCCTTCACGGATACGATAAATAACCGAACCACCACCGTTTCCATTTCCGGGAGTAACTTCAACATCTCTATCAATATAATTTGCCCAATTTGCAGGTGTTGCTACGAGAGGAACAATAGTACTTGTTACAAATTCAACCAATTGGGCAGGTCCTGTCAAGGGTTGTGTTAACCATGGAGGGATTGCAGGAAGTGTCATAGGGTTTTGATTGGTTTCTGCACGGTCGAAGACCCAACCGAGATATAGATAACTTTCATCAATGGCAGCAGCCCCATAATTTGCATCATTGCATAATGTTCCAAAAGTATTTTCTCCCGTTGCATCATTGGTTACATCTTTCATGGTGCTTTGGGCATCGGATGGACAAAAGACGATTGCCGGGTCTGTGCAGTATTCTGGATACAATGTGGTCGGGTCAGGACCCATGGCTAAAAACAAGGCAGAATGATAGGGTCCCAGAGCAGGGCTTGCTGAATCACAATCGCGGAAAATAGGTTCGGTACCATTGCGAACTAAAATGCGGGGAAACCTTTCTCCCTTTGTTTCGTTCGCATACATTTTCATGATAATACCCCATTGTTTGAGGTTGTTCTGACAACTGGAACGGCGTGCTGCTTCTCGGGCTCTTGCTAATGCAGGTAAAAGGATTGCCGCAAGAATTCCGATAATTGCGATAACGACTAATAATTCAATAAGAGTAAAACCTTTTTTCATAAACACGACTCCTCTCTTGAGGTTGAGATTGAATGGATTAACTTACACACTTGCGAGCTCGCTCTCAGGAATTAAGTCTAATAACTCCCCATAATAATATGATAACAAAAAAAACAATGGTTGTCAAATTTTAGTTTACGAGTTTTTAAATCCTATAAAAAGATATGATAACAATGGAGAACTATAAACAAAAGGGTATGTATATATAGGACACAACTCACACTAAACAAAAAAAATAGTTGCTATGAATGTTCGTTTTATAAAAAGTCTTTTAGTAAGTAAGAATAAAATTACATGTAGTCTTAAAATGTAATTGTTACATCGTATATCGTTAGTAATTTTTTAATATATGCAACCAGAGGTAAGAATGAAAGGAAAAAGATAATATGTGTTGGAATTATTTATAATCTTAATTAAAACATTTAATTTTGAGAATTATTTTTATGCGTGTTATTGCAGGAATAGCGAGAGGAACAAAATTACTGGCTCCAATAGGTAAGGAGACAAGACCTACTCTGGATAGAGTAAGAACTTCTCTTTTTGATATTTTAAGCAGGCAGGTAGAAAATGCAAAATTTTTAGATTGCTTTGCGGGAACAGGTGCGAATGGAATAGAGGCAATCAGTCGTGGAGCCCAATGTGCTTATTTTGTAGAATGTTCTAAACGAGCCATACATTATATTGAAGCCAACCTAAAAAAAACACATTTTATTGATAAAGGAATTATCATTAAAGCGGAATTGCCCCAAGAAGTTTTTTTGCTACCTATTGGAATGGATATTATTTTTATGGACCCGCCGTATGAATTTACAAAATGGGAAATTCTTTTATCTCGCATGCAAGAACATGGCGTTTTCTCCATAAATGCTCTATTAATCATTGAACATAGCCGACTCAATCCGCCTTCGGAACAATTCCCCCCTTTGAAAAAATACCGTGAAGAAAAATATGGAGACACTTTTTTGTCATTTTATTCTTGACAAAAGGCTTTAAATATGATAAAGTAGTAAAATACAGTATTGTATACTATATATATTTTTTATGATTGTAAAAATTAAAAAACATTACTATATATTGTGTTCTTAAGCATGAAGAAGAAAGATTGTTCCATATATTGAAAAATAAATTATAAGAAAAGGAAAAGGTTATGAAATGTCCGTTTTGTAATCATGCAAGGAGTAAAGTTGTAGACAGCCGAACTTCTTTAGAAGGGAATGCTATCCGACGACGGAGGGAGTGTTTGAAGTGTGGGAGAAGATATACCACTTACGAACGAGTGGAGGAAGTAAGTTCGATGGTAGTGAAGAAAGACGGCAGGCATGAAAATTATCAACGCTGGAAGGTGAAACAAGGGATTATAAAAGCAATCCATAAAAGGCCAATTAGTCTGGAACAAGTAGAGGCGTTAATTGATGATGTTGAAAAGAGTGTATTTAATGCAGGGAAACAAGAAGTAACTTCACGAGAAATAGGTGAAGCCGTTATCGAAAGGCTGAAAAAGTTAGATGAAGTAGCGTATGTTCGATTTGCATCGGTATATCGCCAATTCCGTGATATAAATGAGTTTATGGATGAATTAAAAGGAATGTTAACGACCCCGGGAAGTTAGGAAATAAAATTTATAGTATAAATGTTTAATTAGATGAAAATTGAATAGAAACTTGACCACAAAACAACATACCATGGCCCTTTCCTTTGGGCGATGTGGCATACCCTCCCCATCCCCTGGTCCCCTTTTCCTCTCCGCCACATCGCCCCTCTTCTTTTTTAAAATATCTAAAACAAGGAGGAATTCTTTTCTATATGACAAAGAATAGACTTGCAAACGAGAAAAGCATATATCTACAGAGTCATGCAGATGACCCCGTAGATTGGTATCCATGGGGAACAGAGGCATTTCAGAAAGCGACCACGGAAGAAAAGCCTATTTTCCTTTCCATTGGTTATTCTGCATGTCATTGGTGCCATGTGATGCAAAAGGAATGTTTCAAGAACACAGAGATTGCAGATATGTTAAATCGAAACTTTGTGCCGATTAAAGTTGACCGAGAGGAACATACAGATATTGACGAAATATATATGCATGCAGTAGTGCAAATGACGGGTTCTGGTGGTTGGCCTCTCTCTGTTTTTTTGACACCTGATTTAAAACCGTTTTTTGGCGGAACATATTTTCCTCCATATTCTATAGGTCAACATCCCGGTTTTTTGGATATACTTCGGTATATACAGCAATTGTGGATACAAAAGCGTGAGCAATTAGAAACGACAAGTAGTAATTTTCTAACTTTGATACAGTCGCATTTAACACTACCTGCGGGACAAAGTGAAGGACTGGATTATCAACCACTTATAGATAGGGCGGTCGCATCTTTATATCAAAGTTTTGATAGGGACAATGGGGGTTGGGGTATAGAACCAAAATTTCCGCCCAATCTTGTGCTTCCTTTTCTTCTCCATTATGCTTCTGTCTTTAATGATGCTCGTGCCAAGGAGATGGTAGAGAAAACCTTAGTTTATCTTGCTATTTCCGGGCTTCATGACCATGTAGGCGGGGGATTTCACCGATACTGTACTGACCGCGTCTGGCATGTCCCTCATTTTGAAAAGATGCTTTATGATAACGCCCAATTAGCGAATATTTACCTTCAATATACGGCTCATACGGAAAATCATTTTTTAAAGTTTGTTGGTAAAAGAACACTCGATTATCTCATTTCAGAATTATATAATTCTGAAGAAGGTTTTTTTAGTTCACAGGATGCGGACAGTGAACATGAGGAGGGAAAGTTTTATGTATGGGAGTATGAGGAGATAAAAAATATTTTGGGAGAAAATGCAGAAAGTTTTTGCAAATATTTTGGTGTGGAAAAGGAGGGAAACTGGAGAGAATTTTCAATAAGGGATAAGGGAATGGCTAAGGGTAAAAACATACTTGACCATAAATATGTTGGAGAAAATTACAACAATTGGAAAATATTTACAAATCAGTATTTTGATTTTCTACCACACATTAACAAACTATTTTCCATCCGCAATCACAGAGAAAAACCTTTAAGAGACAATAAATGTATAACATCCTGGAATGCTCTTGCTATAAGTGCCTGTATAAAAGGGAGCATATATATAGCGGATGAAGCATATATGATGATTGCAGCGAAAACAGCCGAACATTTTCTACAAGATTATAAAAAATTAGGTTTCTTACCCCATGTTTTACATAATCCCAAAATTGAGGGATTTATTGAAGACTATGCACTATTTACTAATGCATTATTAGACCTTTATGAAGCCATGCTTGATGATAGATGGATAGAGAATGCAATAATGTTAGCAGAGAGAATGATACATCAATTTTGGGATAGTGAAGGGGTGGGTTTTTATCGAACATCGCAGTCTATTCGTAATCATTATCGGGTATCCTCCAAACCTATCCTTGACCATCAGGAACCTTCTGGAAATGCTACTGCTGCTATGGCTCTGGCAAGGTTAGGTTTTCTTGTCAATTCGGAATATCTGGATATGGCGGAGCAGTTATGTCAGGGGTATTATAATTGGATACAAAGAGTACCGGAGGCGTTTCCTGCGTGGTTAGATACAATGCTTTTCCTGAAATGCAAACCTGTGGAATGCACAATATTTTCTCAAGGGGCAAAATTACTACCTGCACCTATGTTAACAAAAATGTATCATTCTCAATATCCTTATTTTATTATGAAAAAGAATAAAGATATAGCCAGAGAACCGAGAGGGAGTATTACCCTATTTTGCCATAATCAGACTTGCTCCGCACCGGTATACAATATTGATGAAATAATCCCAGCCATTAAGAATTTAACGAAAATAAAAAGTATCTGATGAAACCATATTTAGAATTTATTTGTTTTCGGGAAATAGGATAGTAAACTTATGTAAAATATATAATATTCTGGAAATGATGAAGAAAGAAGCCTTTGAATATGCGCAGGATAAATCCATCGGAATATATCGTTACACCCGGACGCCCGTATCCGTTTGGTGCTGTTGTTTCTAATGATGGTGTTCGTTTTACTATCTTTTCGAGGCATGCAAAGCGGGTATGGCTTGCTTTATTTGAAGATGTTGAGGATAAACATCCTGCATGGGAATTTGAATTTGACCCCAAGCGACATCGTATTGGAGATGTTTGGTCTGTTTTTATTCGAGGAGTGCCTACAGAAGGCACTTTATATATGTATCGGATGGATGGACCTTATGACCCGCGTTCTGGACATCGGTTTAACCCTTCGATTTATTTGCTCGATCCTTATGGAAAAGCCTTTATCGGGGATGTTGATAAAGGTACAATGAAGACTGTGGTTGTCCCTGATGAAATGGATTGGGAACCAGAACGACCTTCTCATATTCCCATGAGTGAATTGATAATATATGAGACACATGTTCGCGGTTTTACAATAAGTTCTTCGGATGTGAAAAGACCCGGGACTTATCAGGGGCTTATTGAGAAAATTCCGTATTTAAAAGATTTAGGTGTGAATGCGGTTGAATTACTACCGATTCAAGAATTTGGGGAGCGGCGAATTGGTAGATGCAGTCTAATTACAATGGAGGAGTTACTTAATTATTGGGGATATAGTAATATTGGTTTTTTTGCTCCGACACATTGTTATGCAGTGAATCCTACGCGTTATGAACATTTATCGGAATTTCGCCGTATGGTAGAAGCCTTACATCGTGCGGGAATAGAAATTATTCTTGATGTAGTATTCAATCATACATCGGAAGGAAATGAATTGGGTCCCACCCTTTCCTTTCGTGGGATTGATAATAGTGTCTATTATTTTTTGGACAAAGATGGGCGTTATTTGAATTATTCCGGTTGTGGTAATACATTAAATTGCGACCATCCAATTGTCAGGGATTTTATTTTAGATTGCCTTCGTTATTGGGTGGCGGTGATGCATATTGATGGTTTCCGTTTTGACCTTGCTTCAATATTGGGTAGAGATGAGAAGGGGAATGTTCATCCGGATGCCCCATTGATTGAGCGTATTGCGGAAGACCCGGTTCTACGGCATGTAAAACTAATAGCGGAGGCATGGGACGCCAGTGGCGCCTATCATGTAGGTTCTTTTGGAGGATTGCGGTGGGCAGAATGGAATGGAAAATATCGGGATGATGTGCGTAGGTATTGGCGAAACGACCCCGGTATGCTTCCCGTTTTTGCGACACGCATTGCGGGTAGTTCTGATTTGTATCAATGGGGAGGACGCTCGCCCTTGCATAGTATTAATCTGATTACCTGTCATGATGGTTTTACTCTTCATGACCTTGTTACTTATTCTTGCAAGCATAATGAAGCCAATGGAGAGAATAATCGGGACGGAATGGATGAGAATTTCAGTTGTAATTATGGCGTTGAAGGGGAGACGGATGACCCCGAAATAAACAAAATTCGCACACAGATGAAAAAGAATTTTCTGGCAACTTTGTTTATTTCTTTAGGAGTTCCTATGCTTCTGGGTGGTGATGAATTTGGAAGAACGCAAAATGGGAATAACAATGCCTATTGTCAGGATAATAAAATATCCTGGTATGACTGGGATTTATTCCAAAAAAATTATGATTTGTTCCGATTCTGTAAAGGTATGATTCAATTAAGAAAAGAAAATCCTGCTTTACGAAGAGCCACCTTTTTCGACGGTATTCCTAAATATGGACAACAGAAATGGGCGGATATTACTTGGTTCAATGCAGAAGGGAATACGATAAACTGGGATGGGGAAGATTCGGTTTTCGGTTGTCGAATTGACCCGGAAGTGAATGATGGCTATGCCTTATTTTTAATCTTTAATAACACACCCTACGAGCGACAATTTTTGGTAACGGCGGAGCCATGGCGTATTCGTGTAAATACCGCCGAACCTTCACCCCGCGATTATTACGAACGACATCAAACACGAATACTTACAGAACGAATAATTACCGTACAATCTCGGTCCATGATTATTCTTGAATCAAAGAGTAGTTCACCAAATCAATAATATTCATATCATTTGTTCGTAATGTTTATTTTCTATGCTTTTTCCCCTGCTTTTTATTAATGGTATTAACCTTTCTTGTTTTAATAATTTGTCTTGTAATTAGTCCAGCAGTAAATATAAGGACAAGAGCTAAGATAAGAACAATTTTTATGCTCTTTGCACTTATATAATTCGTTTTTTCAATTGGAGACGGAGAAGTAGTTTTATCGTTCGTGTCCGTTGAAGATGCGCTTCCCGGAAAAAGGATTTCTCCAGGGAGGACGGTACAATTTACAGAGTTTCCTTCTGGGTCTGCCAGAACGGTATTTAAAAGTTTAACAAGTTGTTTGCCAGAAAGTGTGTTATCCTCTATTGTTATTTTGACGAAAAGGATAGTTCCTGCTGGAATTGACTGCTGGTTAAGTCCTGCTATAATGGTTCGGTAGATCTGATTTTTGATTTGATTATAAGATACCATTTTATTGGCTTTTTGAGTAGATTCCGCAACGGACATATTTATGATTTTTGTCCCTGCAGGGATAATAATGTCGAATTGTATGCCTGAAATGCGTTCAGAGGCTTCTGTTTTCAGGTCAATAGGTAAGATAACTTCCTTTTGTCCCTGTTCGCACTTCACTTTTAACGGAACTAATGTTGCAGGGTATGCAAAATAGGGGAATAAAAATCCTGTTATAAGAAGGATTATTATTTTAGGAAACAGAGTATTCCGTTTTCTGTTACCTATTTCTTCCTGAAAAAAAAGTCCTGTTTCTTTATTACTGTAGATGCAGCAGTTAAAGTTATCAGTAATAAAATAGTTATGGATACAAAAATTATAAGAGAGTTGCTTGTTGTTAATATATTGTCTTTCGAAATATTTGTTTCTATGATTGTGCATTCGTTGCTCCTTCCCCTGTTTGGAGATATATTAGATATATTCAGAGCAAAATTAGGATTTTGTAAATGTTTCTTTGTATTGTCAAGGGAGACTGCGTGTGTATTTGAATTATTTTCAGGAGTAGCGTTCGTAGCAGGCGATGATGATTTCCTCGCGATGTTTGTAAATCCAGGTGATGGGTTGTTGGCACTTTTAACAGCAGAATTCAGTTTCAATCTTTCGTTCTGAGTATCCATGTTTCTTCCAAGCAGGATAGGTTCATTTTCAGGTATATATTGTTTTTGCAAAACAATATTTTTTTTCGTAATAGGCATAAATATAGGTGCATTCGCTTTATTTTCTGCTTTTTTAGCCTGTGAATGTGCATTTCCGTCATGGATGTAGGGACTGCCTATGTTTGAAACAAATCCCGAAGAAGAATTTGGAGTGGATGATTTTGTGGATGATGTTTGAGAATATGTTGGTATTGTTTTTGTATTGGCTACTTCTTGCATAACAGGTTTTATATTGGTAATATTTGTTGTTACATCGGGTGATTTAATATCTCTTTGGTAGATTGTTCCTGTTCCTTGAGAGGTAGTGGAGTTATTTGTATCAGAAGGAGAAATCTCTTTTTCAAGATTATTATCTGCTGATGGTTCTGTTCCTTCACTATTATTCATGTTATTAATGGTTCCGGATACAGGTTTTGCCAGAGGAGAGGATAGTTTTGCTTGCAAGATATTAAATCCTAACTGATTGGCTCCTTCTGATAGGGCATTAAACTGTAAAGTAAATAATTCTCCGCCAGGGATGGGATAGTTGTTAAACCCGATGATAACAATCCGTAAGATACCGTATAACGAAGCGATTTGAAATTGTTTGTTGCTTATTAATAAAGTTTCCCCGGGAAATGCAGATACAAATTCCCAGTTTTGGGTGTCATATCCATAATCCAATTGTATTCCACTTACTTCTTCTTCAGGTAGAACTGTTAGGAAGACATGGACGACGACCGTTTGTCCTATCTTTTCCAGTTTTGTGTCCAACATGGCAGGGAATGATGAAATTTGTATAAGCAAACATACCGCAACGAGAAAGAAGAAACTTACTTTCCTTGTTTTATTAGATAATTCATATTTTTGCGATATTTTGCTCACAAAAGTTTTCCTATGTTGAACCTAAAGCAAAACCATCTTCCGTGCCAATTGCAGGATGATAAGAACCATAGTTATAAATTTGTATAAGCCGCAAGATTTCATATAACTGAATTTTCCAATCAGGGCTTCCATAATAATCGCTGTTGTGTGGAGAACATGTTCTATTCTCACCAGTTACACTATAACCATCTTCTGTTTTACACAAACAGTAAAAGCCTCCGGAATTGTAGAGTTGGATTACCCGCAACACTTCTGTTAACGAAATTTTCCAATCACGATTCTGGTCGGCACTATGATAAGCACTCCGTTGAACGGTCAAATTTCCATGGATCACAGAGACAGGGATGGAGGCGCCCGTAGGACTGGATAATATTGTGCGACTTAAAGAAATATCATAAACCCCTGCGGGAGCAGAGGCACATACCTGTAAGGTAATCTGAGCAACGCTCCCGCTGGGGATAATATTTTGGTTCAGTCCTGCAATGATAACTCGAACTTGACCGGGAGTTACGATATTATATTGCACCTGTTTTTGAGCAGAAACAGATGATGCACCCGCTGTTACAGTTGTAATCTCACAGGCATAAGGATTGTAGAGAATATCAAATTGGATAGCACTTACAGATTCATTATTGGATACAGAAAGCACTGTGTTTAACACTGTTTGAGTTCCACTTTCCGCATATCCCGTTTCAATAGATAATACTGCTGGATATGCGGAGGAAAAACTCAAAATGTATCCTGACATAAGTGCCATCACAATAATCCTGATACTTCTGTAACTATCCTGTATTTGCATGAGTTACTCTTTGTTCTTATTTTCTGCGTAGTCCAATATTCCGTTTCCATTTGCGTCAATGTCCTGTTCGTTAGGGATACCATCGCCATCCGAATCCTGTTCGGTTCGGTTGTCGGGGTCTAAATAATTGGGGATACCATCCCCATCGTTGTCTTCGATAAAATCAGGGATACCGTTGTTGTTCATATCAAATTTACAATTGTTCCCAGTGCAAATTTGATTTTCGATGAAATCCGGTATGTGATTCCGATTCGTATCTGTAAGTTCAGGTATCTGTAAACTATCCAGCCATGCCATAATTTGCTGTTGGAGTTCCGATTGGAACTGGCTCATAATAAGGTTCGTAATAGTTTCCGGTCCTGGTACTCCTAATTGGATGAGAGAGGTTTTTATCATTTGTTGTAGGCATTGAATTAAGGGCAAAACCATTTCTGGATAACCATCAATCTCAATCCGATTTAATGAAGGGATAAGTAGCATATCTTTTTGAGATTGAATACATGTGCCTAAACTTTGTAGAAGATTGTTAATTAAAGTCTCATTAACTCCAAGTGCTTGTAAATAAGGGAATGAGAGAAGTTCAGTTTTAATCTCATTGATGAGTTGTTCATAAATATCCGGAATTTGATTAGCGTTTTCATCTGTATCGGGCAATGGCTCAGCAATCCTTCCCAATAAGTTCCTTAAATCAGGAAGTACGATATTGGATTGCTGCAAATTTAAATTATTCAACCGTAAAGGATTGCCTGTGGATAACTGTAGCAATGGTATAGCAAGTGAATTTAAAGGACCTGTTGGGGCGAGAATAGGAAGGGATTGCAAACCATTTCCCGAGTTCCCGATTATTCCAAAAGCCCATGTAGTCCCAACAGGAAGAAGTGTCTGAAACACCCCATTAGGGAATATTTCTGAAGTTATAATCCTGCCGTCTTCTGAAAGGGCTACGAATAACGGAGATGTTCCTTGCTGTCCGTTGCCAGATATGGATGCTAATTGTCCTTCCAGAGGTTGGACTAATCCACCTGTTCCCAGTACGGAATTTATCAATATTTGGACATCAAGGACATCAACCATGTCGTTTTGGTTTACATCTGCCATAGGAATATGTTCGCTAATTCCTATGGCTATGTTTATTCCGTTCTGGACATCCAGAATATCAATCAGTCCGTCTTTATTTACATCGCCCGGTATGGTGTCAATTATTCCCCATGATACAAAGGGAAAAAGAAGCAGGGCAAAGATTATGAATTTTTGGAGCAAATACATTTCCCCGCTTCGGGTTATTTTTAGTTTGTTTTTCATATCGAAAATCCTTCTAAAAGAAACTTTAATTACTAATTTATAATACCTGATGAAAAATAAAAGAGAAGTGACAAAACTGGTGTTAGCAAATAGGCGGGGCATGACAGAGAAAGCCTGTTAGAAAGTAAGGTTCTGTTTTAAGTTTACGACCTCTATCCTCCGTGATAGGCGATAAACGACTGGCTTTATACTCTGTCTCTTTGACATAACCCGAATAAGGCTTGAAAATGTTCCCTTTGTAAAGATTGGATGTGGATTGAGTTTGAACTTGAAAGAAAGTAATAGGAACCCCCGTTCTTTTTCCCTGCCATTTCTTTTCTAAACGATTAAATAAAATTTGTAAGTCTATAACATCAACTTTATTATCCCCGTTCTGGTCGCCTATAGAAGCAAGTGAATTTCTCTGGAGCAGTGAGTGTTGGAGTAAATTTAAGTCTAAAATGTCAATTTTACCGTCAAGATTTAAATCACCTGTTTCATATTTGGAAAAATTTTGACTTGATAGACAGACTACTAACCCCAATCCACAGGTAAAAAAGAAATAAAAAATTTTTTTTCTAAATAACAACATCATTCGTTCTTTTTTGTATTTGATATATTTATACTTTTATTATTTAATTATACACTTTAAATTATACACTTTTTAAATAACATTTTGAAATTTTTTTGTAACATTTTTCGTTTGTAATGGTAAAAATAATATAGAACATGTTCTTTGAAAATTGAATACTATGGTTATGAAGTAAGAGTTTCCCTAATATCTCTTCCTTCCCTCCCTTCCTATAAATAAATCTTCCCTTAAACTCTCTTCATATTTAGGGCGTCATCGTTTCCCTTCCAAAACCGCCAAGTAGAATAAATCGCATAAAGAATCGAATCGCTCTCCTCGGCTCTTAGCGTGATGACGCCCTTCTTTTTTTTAAATCTCTCTGGAAGTTTTTCTGATAAAATGTTAACAGGAAAAACAAATTTATGAAAATAAATAGCAAAAAATATAAAAATATTCTCGAATTTTATCCTGAAGAATATGATTTTTTAATTTCTCATTGCAGACAGGTTACAAAACTTGCTCTTCAGTTATTTAAGCAAACAAAGTCATTGCATTCCCTTAATAAAAAAGAAAAGAAATATCTTCTATATGCCTCGCTACTACATGATATTGGATACAAAACAGACAGCATTTCCCATAATAAGCATTCCTATCAATTTATTATGAACAATCCACATTTGCGATGGAGTAAAAAAACGAAGAAAATAGTTGCATGTATTGCTCGATACCATCGAGGTTCTTTCCCGAAACAGACACATAAATTATTTGGTAAATTAAGTCCTAAAAAACAAGGTGTTGTAACTGTTTTATCTGCTCTTCTTCGTATTGCCGATGGATTGGATTATACACATCAAAATACCGTTAAATCTTTAAATGTAAAGATAGAAAAAGATACGGTAATCATTGAAATCATTCCTGCTAAAGATGTAATCCCTAAAATAGATATAGATAGGGCTAAAAAGAAATCTGCCCTTTTTGTTTCTGTTTTCCAGTTAAAAGAGGTAATTTTTTGTTTGAAGGACTAAAACAATTTTCCGGGATTGAGAATATTTTTGGGGTCAATTTGATATTTGATTTGGCGAAGGAGTTCGTAAGCGAGTGCGGATTTTTCCCCTGCTAGCCAAGGTTTGTGGTCTGTGCCAATACCATGATGATGGGAGATGGTAGCCTTATGATAACGGATAACATCAGATGCGGAATTCTTGATTCGGTGCCATTGTTGAAATGGGTCTTTTGGAGAACGGGGAAATACAAATGTGAAATAAAGACTTGCACCATCCAGGTAGGCATGACTGATATGTGCCATGACGATTGGGAATTGAGGTTTTTGGTCCGGGTCGTTTTCAATAGTTTCACGAATGGCTTTATGTATGGTTTCATGCAGGTCAAGCAACTTACTCCAACGAGTTGCCGTTTCTAAAGTATCTACGCCAAGCCCATAATCTAACATTTCATCACGGAGGTAGGGGAGCAAGAAGCGTTGCTTAAACCATTGGTCAGCAATACCTTCACCGAGGGAAATTGCCTGGTAATTTGCAAACATACCTTCTATTATCTGTCTCCCGGCGGTAATACAAGGCGAATCCCCTTCTAACCCTATAAGCATGAGACAGAATTGAGGAAGTGATGATGGGTCTCCGCCACCCATTTGCATAGCCGTATAAAAAAATGTCTCCTGTGCATCGGATAATCGTATCATAGCAAGAGGGATGTTTGTTTGCATAAGTTGTCTGCTGGCTTCAACGCCGGCTTCGAAAGATGGAAATATGTATGCGTTGTAATATTTTTCTTGAGGCAATGGATGGATACGGAATTCTATATCGGTCATAATACCTAAAGTCCCTTCGGAACCGGGAATAAGGTCTTTGATTTGAGGTCCTCCTGCGGAAGCCGGAAATGCTTCTGTTTTCCATGGTCCGGGTGGACTGATTATCTCTGCACCCACAAACCAGTCTTCTGCTTTACCATAGCGGATAGATTGATGACCTGCTCCACGAGCAGAAACCCATCCCCCTAATGTGGAAAATTCAAAAGATTGAGGATAATGCCCTAATGTAAAGCCTTCTTTTTGTAAGAGTTTCTCTAAATGAGGTCCTTCTATTCCACTCTCTGTACATGCGATTCGTGATTTCGTGTCAATGTTTATGATGCGGTTCATTTCCCGCAAGTCGAGAGTTGCAATTCCTATATGATTTTGCCCTTTTATAGGATTTACTCCACCGACAACACTTGTGCCTCCCCCAAATGGGATAATGGCTACATCGTTGAACAATGCCCATCGGATAACTCCAATAACTTCCTCTTTTGTTTTTGGATAAATTACAATATCAGGAACATCAGGTAAGTTGCCCGAACGCAAGGCTAAAGTATCTAAATAACTTTTACCACGAGCATGTATAATTCGTTCTATGGGTTCAGATGTCACTTTCCCTTGTGATATTTTTGTCTCTAATTCGGATATGAGTGTAGATGGGAGTGTAGGTTCATTTAACGAAATGGAATTTATGTCCACAGGTAGAGTGTGAGGCAACTCTGTAAACCCTGAAAGTTCACGCAACCAATTCCAGAAAGAGTCTCTTTTGTCTTTAAGTAAATCGGGACCTTGTTTTAGTCCCCATCCACACCATTTCCGTTCTGAAAGGTTCATACAACCGTTCCTTTTTTATATTGTTTTCCTAATAGTAGAAAATTTTGCAGTAGAATTTTACCATATTCCGTAAGGATACTTTCAGGATGAAATTGAACGCCCCATATAGGCAATTCCTGATGTTCTACTGCCATGATTTCTCCTTCTTTCGTTTCGGCGATAATTTTTAGCACTTCTGGGCATGTATCGCGTTTGATGAGAAGGGAATGGTAACGAGTTGCTTCAAAGGGAGATGGAATGCCTTTGAATAAAGGGGAACTGGTGTGGTAAATCTCACTAATTTTTCCATGCATAATGCGTTCTGCACGGACAATATCACCCCCAAAAGCGTAGCCAATACTTTGGTGTCCAAGACAAACACCTAAAATAGGGTATTTATGTCCCAACTGTTTAATCACTTCTACAGAAATACCTGCTTCGCGGGGTGTGCAGGGTCCGGGTGAAATAACAATGTAATCAGGATTGATTTGTTCTATCTCCGGTATGGTAATCATATCATTCCGATATACCTTCATTTCCGGGTGCATTTCGCCTAAATATTGCACCAGATTGTATGTAAAAGAATCGTAATTGTCAATAAAAAGTATCATAGTTCCAATCCTTTCTCTGCAAATTCTACTGCTTTGAATAATACTTTTGCTTTGTTCACGGTTTCTATGTATTCGCGTTCGGGATCGCTATCATAAACGATACCTGCGCCTGCTTGAAGATAGGCGACACCTTCTTTAATTATCATAGTGCGGATAAGTATACAGGTGTCCATATCACCTGTGAAACTAATATAACCTGCACCGCCGGCATAAGGTCCGCGTCGTTCGGGTTCTAATTCGTCAATGATTTCCATAGCCCGAATTTTAGGAGCACCCGAAACGGTTCCCATGGGGAAGGTAGCCTGCAACGCATCAAAGGCATCACATTCGGGACGAAGTTCTCCTTCAACTTCAGTTACGATATGCATAACATGGGAGTATCGTTCTATGACCATAAATCGGTTCGGAACGGGTTTGACGGTTCCAATTTTGCAAACACGCCCTAAATCATTTCTGCCAAGGTCAACCAGCATGATATGTTCCGCCCGTTCTTTTTCATCTGCAATTAATTCTCTTTCGAGAGACAAGTCTTCTTCGGGAGTATTGCCGCGAGGTCGGGTTCCTGCAATAGGACGAAGTAGACAGCGTCGTTGTTTTACCTGCGTCATTACCTCAGGACTGGAGCCAACGAGGGCTAATTCGGGGAATTGCATGAGTAGCATGTAAGGGGAAGGATTAATACGCCGTAAAGCACGATATAAGTTGATGGGACTGGCATAGACAGGTCTTGAAAAACGCTGGGATAGGACAACTTGGAAAATGTCGCCCGCACAAATGTATTCGCGGGCTTTGGATACTGCTTTGCAGAAATCTTCTTTGCAGAAGTTGGATTGAATTTCAATCTGTCCGTCGGTTTGATGAACATGTTCTGTAGAAACGGCTAAGGGACCCCGAAGTCGTGCTTCAATTTCACCAATTTTGCGGATAGATTCGTTGTATGCGTTTTCTGCGTTTGAACGGACATGAGCATTAGAGACAATCATGATACGATTGTTTAAATGGTCAAAAATGACTAAGGTATCGGTTATCATGAAATAAATGTCAGGTAAACCTAAAGTATCGGGATTCTTGTCGGGAATGTTTTCAAAAAATCGGATCGTATCATAGGAAATATAACCTACAGCACCTCCAAAAAAGGAAGGAAGTCCTGGAACTACTACTGGGGTGTATTCTTTCATAAGTTTCCGTAATTCGTTCCATGGCTGGTCGGATGTGAAAGAGCCTGTAATTCCATTTCGAGTGATGGTAATATTATTCCCATACGCTTGAAAAATGACCGACGGATTAGCACCCAAAAAGGAATACCTGCCGAGAACTTCTGCGTGTTCTACACTTTCAAGGAGAAAAGAATAAGGGTATCCTCGTGAGATTTTTAAATAGGCACTTACCGGGGTTTCCAAATCGGCTAATAATTCTTTATAAACCGGCACAATAGAACCTTGCCGTGCTATTGTGCGAAATTCATCAAAGGATGGGTAAATCATATAAATCTCCTTTTTTATTTTATTCTTTGGCGACACCATCGCCATCTAATATTATGGTTTCATCGGATTCTACTTTACGGTAAAAGCAGCTTGTTTCATTGGTATGACAGGTAGGTCCTGCCGGGTCGCAACGAAGTAATAAGGCATCGCCGTCGCAATCAATGCGTATTTCACGCACTTTAAGGACATTGCCGGAGGTTTCGCCTTTTCGCCAGAGTTTCTGTCGTGAACGGGACCAGAAGCAGGCTATCTTTTCTTTAAGTGTGATTTGTAATGATTCAGCATTCATATATCCAACCATAAGGACTTGTCCTGTTTCAGCGTGTTGAATGATGGCAACAATAAGTCCGCGTTCATCAAACTTGATTAAATCATTGAGTTTCATGGGGAATCTCCTTTTTTACAGGTTTATAATATTACAATAATTTTGTAAAGATAAATTTTTTCTAAAAAAGGTTGGGAAATATAAGAAGGGAGTTTTTAAGGTATCACCATCGAAATATGTGGGCAGGATGAAGACACAATCCTTGTGTGCTTGAGAAATTTTCAGAAATAAAAAATCTTTTATTCATGAGTTCATCCTGTAATTTTTTGTTAGATGCTCTTATAATCGCACAGGGACACCATGCTTTGCAAGAAATTGTTTTGCTTCATGTATGGAATATTCTGCAAAGTGAAAGATCGAAGCGGCGAGGGCTGCATCGGCTTTGCCTTCCTGTAAAGCGGAACGCAAATGTTCTAAATTCCCGGCGCCACCACTGGCAATGACGGGGATGTTAACTGCTTCTGCTACCGCACGGGTTAGTTCAATATCATATCCTTCCTTTGTGCCATCGGCATCCATAGAGGTGAGTAGAATTTCACCGGCGCCGCGTCGTTCCGCTTCCATAGCCCATGCTACGGGTTCTAATTCAGTAGGTTTTCCACCGTCTCTACCGCCATGGCTTTTTACTATGTATCGGTTGCCTACCTTTTTAGCGTCTATAGCAACAACAATACATTGGGAACCGAAACGGGCAGAGGATTCATTGATAAAGTTCGGATTAAGAATGGCAGGGGTATTTATGGAAACTTTGTCCGCACCTGCACTAAGAAGAAGTCGAATATCTTCCAAGGTTCGGATACCTCCCCCAACACAAAGAGGCATAAATACCTGTTCGGCTGTTTTCTGAACCACATCTAACATCGTTTTGCGATTATCTGTTGATGCACGAATATCTAAGAATACAATTTCGTCCGCACCTTCTTCATCGTAACGGCGTGCTATTTCAACAGGGTCTCCAGCATCACGAAGACCTAAGAATTTAACACCTTTTACAACGCGACCATCAGCCACATCTAAACAGGGGATAATTCGCTTACAAAGCACGAAGAAAACTCCTTAATATTTGAGAGAATCAGTGTTGTTGGATGTATCTGATGAATCGGTTTTATCAGACGCATCAGACGGTTCGGACAAAGTCGGAAGAGGATTTATCTCTTCCTGTTGGTGTTCCTCTAATTTGCAAGAAAGATAATCATTGGAGCTTATCTTTTCGTCTGCGGGAATTGTTAGAACAGGGGTTTCCGTTTGAGCAGGTTCTTCTGATGTTGTTTTGATTTCTGCAGATTCGTATTTTTGTGAAATGGTATCAAAAGCCGTTTTCCCTAAGGATGCATAAATTTTTTCACCATCTAACTGAAAATTGTCTAATTTAATAGTTACCGGGGTTGAAATGGAAAGTCCAAAATAACTATTCAGGAATTCCTCGATTCGGTGAATTATCAGTTCTTGGATGTCCGGTAAGTTTTGGTCTTCTGTTAAGATGATAACGGGACTAATTTCTACACATACCTTTTTCTGATCTTTACTCGGTGAGAGAGAAACAGAAACTTGTTTTAATGGGGCAACTTTTTTAAGCATGGTTTCGCATTCTTTTTCTACTGTTGCGAGATTGATTTCTGTAATGCCATTTTCAAGGTTCTGTTTAATAGTACGGACAACAGGCTTTTTCCGTTTGAGGGATGGAAGAAAAGAGTAAACGCCTATTAGAATAAACCCAATCCCTGTTAGTAACTTGAAAGAACCCGGAAAGAGAACATCCAGAGTGCCATCTGTTGTCTTTGCAATGTAAGAACATACATAAGGGCACTGAACAAATTGTCCAACTAATGCTATCCCGACGATGATAACCAGCAAAGCAGAAAGTTTTAAGAAAGCAAGTTTCATAATTGTATTCCTTATCGTGATTTTTTATTTTTATTAATGTTTAATTTTAACATGTTAGCCATGTTCCTTTCATTTGTATAACACTTTTCGTTGTCATTATAACGAAATAAATCTCTTTTGAGTTTCCAGTAAATCCGTTCTTTCTCTTTTGAACTTAAATGGTAAAAAGATTTAAATTATATATCTCTTATTGTTTTTATTGAATTGTTTGTTTCTTAACATATAGCAGCAAAGGAATGAGTATGAGCAAGATTTGTTTTTTAGGTGCGGGAAGTACTGTTTTTGCGAAGAATGTTTTAGGTGATTGCATGCATGTAGAAGCGTTGAGGGACGCAATGGTTGCGTTGCTGGATATTGACCCAGAACGATTAAGTGAATCGGAACGGATGGTTAATAATTTAAATAAAACATTAGGGGCAGATATGAAAATTGAGTCGTATCTGGCGGAGGATGCGGAGAAGGCGTTTAAGGATGCGAATTATGTTGTTAACGCCATACAGGTAGGGGGTTATGAACCCTGCACTGTGATTGATTTCGAAATTCCAAAGAAGTATGGTTTGAGACAGACGATTGGGGACACTTTAGGTATTGGTGGTATTTTCCGTGCGTTACGAACTATCCCTGTGATGTTAAAGTATTGTGAGATTATAGAGAGGATAGCACCGGATGCCCTGCTTTTGAACTATACCAATCCGATGGCAATGGTTACAGGGGCTATCTTAAAGGCAACTTCGGTGCGGACGGTTGGTTTGTGTCATAGTGTTCAGGTGTGTGCACCGCAATTATGTTTAATGTTAGAATTGCCGGATGATGATTTGCAATGGAAAATTGCCGGTATTAATCATCAGGCGTGGTTGTTGGAGGTGAAACGGCATGGTGAGGATTTATATCCGGAGATTAAGCGTCGGGCAGAATTGCCAGAATATCGCTGGAAGGATACAGTTCGGTTTGAGATAATGAAGCGGTTCGGATATTATGTGACCGAATCGAGTGAACACAATGCGGAATATGTGCCATGGTTTATTAAAAGTAAAGCACCGCAGTTAATTGATGAATTTAGCATCCCGCTGGATGAATATCCCAAACGCTGTATTGCACAAATTGAGGCATGGAAATATATACGGGATGAATTAACTTCGTTAGACAAGCCTTTGTCTCATGAGCGAACCCATGAGTATGCTTCCTACATTTTAGAGGCGATAGAAACAGGTAAGCCGTTTACCTTCGGTGGAAATGTTTTAAATTATGGTTTAATTACAAACCTGCCATATAAGTGTTGTGTTGAAGTTATGTGTGTGGCAGACCGAAGTGGAATAACGCCTACCTATGTAGGGGATTTACCTGTTCAATGTGCGGCTTTGAATAGGACAAACATAAATGTGCAAGAGGTGACGATTGAAGCCGTTTTGAAAAAGAAAAAGGAACATATCTATCAAGCGGCAATGTTAGACCCCCATACATCAGCGGAACTGACCATTGATGAAATTGTTCATCTCTGTGATGACCTGATTGAAGCACACGGTTCGTGGTTGCCAGAGTTTCATTAGAGATTTTTTACCATACACAAATACAGAACGAGGGAATTTTTTTAGTTATTCTGCATGCCAGTGAAAATTATAGTGGGCACCGCAAACGCGGGATTGTAATTGGGATGTGAGTGAATTAGCCGGTGCATTACACGCATGAATAGCCACTTCCAGAATATCTGCCCCGTAGTTTTGAGCCCAATAGATCATGGTAGCCACCATATCTGTATAAATGCCTTTATTTCGCACATTAGGTAAAACACCAACCATATCTCCTTTTGTAATCCGTATCCCTAATGTATCCCTTGTGTGTTCATCTTCTACACTTGTAATGTATCCCACAATTTGATTGTCCATTTCTACAATCCATACACCTTTGGCTCGAATTCCCAATACGGAATTTTTTAACCAATGCTTAAACATTACAGAGACTTTTCCCGTAGCCATTAATTTTTCATCAAGGTAAAAGCGACTATATTTCGGAAAGATTGAAAAATCAATATTCACTAAATTATCCATGTCTTCTTTTGTCGCGGGACGAATAGGAACAGTAATTTTGTGTTCCAATTTAAAACCCGTCCGAAAATCCCAGACATGGTGGATATGTGTGGCGATTAAATCAAAGCCATTTTCCATAATCGCTTTTACCCTGCTGAAATCAAGTGGATGGGAATATATATCCATGAATTTTATATTATGATTCTTCGCCCAGAGAACGACCTCTGCTATAAGGTTTCTTTTAATCAGGTAATCGCTTCCATTTTCTTCTGCTAATAAATAATGAATACGGGCGCAGGGGAAACCAAAAATTTCACTATCCCAATTCAATTGTTCTGCAAGAATAAAACCGCAAACTTTATCGGTGCTATCAAAGGCACAAAAAATGGAAACTGTATCTCGCTTCATTAATTTTTGTATATCGGAGTAGATGTAGGAAATATATGCAGATTTATCTATTCCACGGATATAATCGTAAGGATAAAATTTTTGACACTCTGCAAGTCTCTGCAAATCGTTATCCGAAATAGCCTCAATCTGTTGAATGTGGATGGCGGTCATCTGTGAGTGTCTCCCTGACAATAAAATAAGGACGATGTTGAACCTCTCGATATGCCCTGCTAACATAGGCGCAAAGAACACTTATACACAATATCTGTATCCCAACAAAAATTAAGAGTAATGAGGTCATAATTATAAGAGAGTCGGGACTTTTATTGAAGAACAACGAACGAAAAAAAATAAAAAAGCCAAGCAAGAAACCTAATACAGAGAACAACATACCCACATAACCAATTGCTTCTACCGGAATTGTGCTTATGCTGGCGATAATATCAAAATTAATCCAGAACAGAGACCAAATCCGATACCTACTTTTTCCTTTTTCCCGTTTTCTATGCTTGATGGGATGAGATTTGATTTTCAATCCCATCCAACTGATTTCAGCGGGAATATATCTCGCATGATGTGTTGCTTGAAGTAACCGATTTACGGCATTACGACTGTATGCCGCCATGCCACAGCCTGCGTCCTTTAATTCGGAACCTGTCGCTTTTGATATAAACCGATTAACAAACTGGGAAAAGAATCTCCGCAAAAAACTGTCCTGCCGCTCCGTTCGCCAACCTTGAACAAAATCAAAATTCCCTTCTTCGAGGACTTTGATTAAATTGGGGATTTCCTCAGGAAGATTCTGACCATCGCCGTCCATGGATAAAAAAATATTCCCTCGAGCATAATTAAACCCTGCATATACTGCGGGGTGTTGACCAAAATTGCGGGTCAATCGGACTACTTGAATATTATCATACTTGCTATGATATTGCTTCAAAATGTCAAAGGTTCTGTCCCTACTCCCGTCATCAACCACAATTATTTCATATCCCCGCCCATAACGATTCATTACTTCCATAATTTCATCAAGCACCCCGCCGATATTTTCTTCCTCATTATACACCGGCACAACTATACTTATTTCAATGTCGTTTCTCATTATTTGAATTCCTGTAAATCATTATTGTGTTCTATCCATAATTTAGAATTTTATCAATAATGTTACATAAAAAGAAATTATTAAAATTTCATATTAATTTATATTTGCAGAATTGCTTTTTATGTATATATTTTTGTTATCATTTTTTTGTTTTGAAAAATTAAATATGAATAAAAAGGAGAAAAAATGTTAAAAGACTGGTTTTGTTTGAAAGACAGGGATAAGTTTTCAATTGACCCCAAAATTAATCCTAATGATGCAAGGTATTATTTTTGTAGAAATGAGGTTAAAGAGAGAATAAAGGAACAAATTCAGCGATCCTTTATAGACCCAGGTGTCCCCAAGATGATTATTTACGGTTCATATGGTTCAGGGAAAACACAGACCCTTTATTATTTAAAACATTATTTGGAAAATGACACACCAGAGATATGCCACGAAAAACCTATATTTGTACATCTTGATCTTGAAATGAAAAGTAGATCAGATTGTTGGGATTGGCATCTTCAATTAATGGAAGCTTTAGGAGTAGAGACTTTATCCAATTGGATTGAGGGAATAATAAGTGAAGGTAAAGATATAGAAGAACAACTAAAAAAGATTTTTAAAGATGAAAATTATGTTAAAGCAATGAAAGATATACGAGTTGGAGGGGATCAAGGGCATTTAGCTTGGAGATGGTTATGTGGCAAGGATTTAAAACCTGCAGAATTACAGCGACTTAAAGTTACAAGGTCACTGGGAGAGGTAGGTTCATCTGATTTAGTAAATGTTTTGCAGGGGATTGGTTCTTTAGCAAAAGAGAGAGGAAACAAATTAATTTTTCTTATAGATGAAGCAGAGCAATTTTTGAATGTAAAAAATGAGGATGCAATTGAATCGATTCACAATTATCTAAGAAAACTTGCAGAGCCGATGAACGAATCTGTTGGATTTATTATAGCGACTTTTGGTGTTAGTCCAGATGAAATGGCAGAATTTTTAGTTAGGGTAGATATCAGAACTCGAATAGGTGAAAATAATATCATTGAAATCCCTCCCCTTCCCGACATTGAGAATGTAGAAATTTTTATAAAAGAGTTATTATCTGAGTTTATAGATTATGATAGAGTAAAAGCAAAATTAGAAGAGAAAAACATAAATTTAGAGAATATGGAATTTTATCCTTTTACGGAAAATTCCTTTAAACTATTATGTGAATATGCTACTACAGACCCTACAAAATCAATACCAAGAAATATACTTAAAGCAGTGAATGAATGTGCTGTATCAGCTTTTTTAAAAAAGAATATATTTATAGATGAACAAATAGTTGATAGTATAGCCCCTCTTGTTTTTGGATAGTTAAAATAAATGAAGAAGTTTACAGTAAAACCAAAAATCTTTCAAGGAAATAGGTATTTTATTGGCTCTCTTACTGGTGCCCCAAAAGAAAATTACATTTATATGGGTAGATCTGCTGAAATTGGCCCACTTGTCAATATTTTCCTTGATATTTCTAATCCTCATGTAGTTGCAATTTTTGGAAAGAGGGGGACAGGAAAATCCTATACATTAGGTACTTTAATGGAAGGTATGTGTACATCTGAAAAAATAACATCCATATCCCATATAAACAAAGATACTGCGATACTTTTATTTGATACCTTAGGCATCTTTCAATGGTCAGATATAATTCTTTCTCAAGACTCTGATAAAAAGATTATTCAAGAACAAATCCGTTTCCAAAGAAACTGGGAAATTAAAAATGAGTCCCTTGAAATTGAGATCTGGTCGCCCAAAGGAATGGATATATCAGTTAGAAAATATAAAGAGTTTAAATTTAATACTTTTGATTTGGATTCTTTAGATTGGGGATATTTATTGGATGTAGATATCTATCAGGACCGAATAGGACAACTAATAGGGGATGTTTATGAAAAAGTAGTAAACGAAGGATGGTTCGATTATTCAAATAAAAAATATTTACCCAAACGATGGTATTCTTTGGATGACCTAATTAATTGTGCAAAATACGATAAGGAAATAAATGATTACTATCATGTAGAGACAAGGCGGGCAGTAATTCAACAATTAGCTTGCATTAAAAGGAATCCAATATTCCACAGTAATATTGAAATTAATGAAATATCTAAAAAATTAAATGTGTCTAATACCGATGAATCTATAGAAAATCATTTAAAGATAAAAGAGAAAGCAATGTTGGCGGATTTTCTCAAACCAGGAAAATTAAGTATTTTACTCTTGCACAAGTTATCTAATGAACTCAGGTATGTAATAATTATGTCTCTCATTCGTAAAATTATGAAATTAAGAATGGAAACATCGGAAAAAGAAAAAAATTTAAAAATTCTAAACTTTACAAAAGAAGAGGCAGAAAAACTAGAGCAAGATATTAGAAATGGTGTACCTCCAATTTGGATTGTTGTGGATGAGGCTCAAAATTTTCTGCCATCAGAACGAAAAACTCGAGCAACTGATGAGTTGGTAAGGCTTGTTAGAGAAGGAAGAAATTTTGGACTATCTTTTATGTTCACGACCCAACAACCTTCAGCAATAGATCAACGAATACTTTCTCAGGTAGATATTATGATAATTCATAAATTAACTGTTCAAAATGATATCGAATATATAAAAAAGAATTTAAAATCATCATTCCCAGAAGAGATTAAATATGGAAACGATATACTCAACTTTGATGAACTTTTAAAGCGTTTGGATGTTGGACAATCTGTAATTTCAGATACAGAATCTCCGCGTGCTTTTGTCGTTGATATAAGACCAAGGGTAAGTGTACACGGAGGATTTAGTATATGAATGGGGGGATTAGTGTTTTTATTAATCCCAAGCAATGTATTCAAAGATTAGGATTTTTAAAACCTTTAGTTTTTAAGGCAAATCAGTCAGCCTCTAATAAATTGGCATATCTCGGAAAAGAGTTGATATCAATTTTAACAAAAAAAATTCGTGTATATATTACCCCAGAAATTAAAGATTATATTACTAATACTTATAAGGGATCGAAAAATAAAAACTTTCAAAATGAATTGTCTAAAAATCATAACCAAGAAGCTTACATAGAAGTCCAAGAATACCTTTTATCTGATGAAAAAATTCCTTCGCGGTGTGGAAAACTTGTGGAAGATGATGGAGATAAATATCCATATTTGGCTGTTAATTTGAGACTTATAAAAGATGGGACATATTCAGTTACGGAAAGAGGAAAATCATTTTTATCATTAATGTCTGACGAGATAAATATTTTTAATCCAAAATTAGATAAAATACAAACTAAGGAGGGGCAAAATCCACTAATTTTAACGGTAAAACAAAAATTACTACTTTTATATTCGTTTATAGATGCAGATGGAGATGTTCTCAAACCATTGTATAAAGAAATTTTAGAAAATCACTCTAATTTTAAATTGTGGGAAGTAAGCAAATACCTTCCAAATATATATAGAAACATAGTTTCTTCTCATAAAACAAATTGTTTAAATGGCTCAACAAAAACCCGTATCAAAAGACTTTTAAAAACTTCAGAGACTATAGAAAAACACCTGAGTAAAAATCCAAGGGGTAGTAAAAATGCGTTGACTCACAACATAACCCCACGAATAGAACCTTTTGTGGATTTGGGACTGTTATCTAAACAAAATCCTTTTGTCTATAAATATAATGTTAACGATAAAACAAAAAATTTTTTTAAACAACTAATAAATGAAAATTCACACGAAGCATTTCTTAGAAAATCGTTTTTCAAGACTGCGAATCATTTTCTTTCTATTGGTGCTGATCACAGTAATGAAAATAAATTTATCTTTCAGGAATTTTATAAAGCATATACTACTTTAAGAAGTTCCTACGGATATGCATCTATAATAGAGTCTTCATTATTAGCAGGGATAAATTCAATAGTAGATAAAAAAAAGTATTTTGAAATTTGTGAGGTAGAAGAAGTTATAAAAACAATACACAAAAAAAATCCTCTTTTAATAAGATTTAATGTTACAAGGAGTGGGGAAATGAATCTTGTGAAAATAAATGACATTTTAATGAGAAAATATCTGGAGTCGAACAATGGCAATTCCTGAGAGAAAAAGAATAAAGATACCACTACTTCACCTAATATATTATAAGGGAGGGTCAGTAATGCCAAGTGAGGTAGTTCCTATACTTGCTAAATATTTCAAATTGACTCAAGAAGACCTTCAAGAAAAGACTTCTTCAGGTAGTGAAAAATTTTCAAATAGAGTTCGTTGGGCAAGAGAAGATCTATGTAAAGAAGGATTACTGGACAGAAAGGAATATGGTATATGGAAAATTACTGAAAAAGGGATCCATGAATTGACAAAATTAGGTTTAATCAACAAAACCTTTGATTTTGGTATTCAATATAATAACTCAGAAAGATATGATTTCAGAAATAGTAACGAAAATGACTTATGGAACAATAATTCAATGGTAGATTTGGCTATTCAGGAGATTAGCAAAAATGGTATAAAGCAGTTTCCAGAAGATTTTATAAACATAATTGATAAATGTGACGAAGTAGAATTACCGGATCTGCAGTTAAAGATTTCTCCATTGTCCAAAACTACTATTTTATCGGTAGGACAATATTTCAGATATGAAGCAAAGAATGCATTTGTTGCAAAATATATACTATATGCTCACAGGAATGGTAAAAGAAGAATAAAGATTCCTAAAGACAACCTTGTTATACATAAAGCATTATCTAATCATGATAAGTACTGTAAAGAAATGGAAAAAAAGTGTTTAAAATTTTTAATTGAGAAAACAAAAGATGAATACCTTGCTAAGAATTTAACTAAAAAAGTATTAGAAAAACTTAATTTGATGAATTTTATTTAGAACTATTTTTTTATGAAATTTATAAAGAATTGGTTTCTTTTTTGGGGAAGTTGGAAAAAATATTTTCTAACTGTTTCCGAAGTGATAAGAATGACTGCATGTATTCGTTTTTGTCGAGGGTTTGGGTGCTTTCTTCTATCCATTGTAATATTTGGTTGATGACATGATATCGCCAGTATCGGGCGGGACGGGATAATTCGTCGCGTAAGTATTGGATGTCTCGCTGGAGACTTTTACGCACTTCTCCATCCAGCGGTGTCAAATCGGCTTCTATAACTAATTGTTCTATTGTTTCCAAAATCTCTGCGGTTTCTTCTTCTATCCCTTCGGGGAAGGGTGGGAAAAGGCGGTCAAATTCTCGTGTGTCCTCTATCAGGTCAATTCCTTTCGGGGTAATTCGTGAGGCAACAAAAAGAGGGGGATTGTATCCTGTGATTAATTCTACGAAATTTCGGTCGTATAAGTAATGAATATTTGCGGCTAACTGTTTTTTATCTATCTTTCCCGATTCTAAGAAATCATCGGGTCCGAGCATTTCTGTGGGATTTTCAAGATACCGTTCGTATAATTTTTCCAGTATCCATCGTCTAACCGATTTGGGATGGTATCGTTTCATAATTATTTCCTAATGGGTAAAGGATATTTACATCGTTAATTATAATAAAACGGTGTTTATTATAAAAAGAGACTTTGGGGATAATCTATTTGTTTGTAAGGGACAGGCTTTTATGCTTTCCGTATTAGGTTTTTATGTGTTAAGTGGATAAATCTTTCAACCACAAAGGACACAAAGACTTTATAACGAAGAAAGAACACAGCATGCCATGCCCCTATGATTAGGAAAAAATATAAATCTGCTCTTATGTTCTATAAATTATCAACTAATTTTTTAGTTCAGTATTTTAAAGCAAAAAAATTGTAGAAAAGCGGTAATGTTTTCTTATTTGTATTGTATGCATAAGTAGAAATAAGTAGGGCAAGTTAAACAATAAAAGGTTTAACAAAAAGTTCAACAAAACAAATAACATAAGGAGATTGTACTATGCTAAACAAAACATTATCCGCAATTCTGGTTGCTTCCCTGATTGTAGTGGTTTCAGGGTGTTCTCCCTCAGGGGATTTGACCAAAGCCATGGCAAATGCGGGTCCTCTTGGCAAATGGATAGCCTCATTGCGAATAGGCGTTTCGCCACGAACGGTGACTTTTACCAAACAGGATGTTCAGGAGCAAAAAGCAAAAAATATTCGTGTATGGGATAGGTTTCCCTTTGGCGGGAAAATAGATTTTACCGTAGTTCCAAAAGATAACTGGGTTACGGTATCGCCAGTTCAAGGGTCAAGTGCAGGTCCCTGGGATCGGGTTTCTGTAGAAGTGAAAGTTTCGACCTCTGTGTTAGAGACATCGGAAACAGCGTTGCCATTAGATTCACTGATTGAAATTAAGACCGCAGATGACATTACAAAAAATGTGAAAGTAAATGTGGTAGAAAAAGGCAATGTTGCCCACCAGATTCGTGAGCGAATCAGAGAGCGATTAGAAGAACTATTCGGCAGAATACGCCAAAATCAGCATGAAGGAAATCCAAATCAAGGGAACCAAGGCGGAAACCAATAGCAGATTGGACAGTAGATATACATAATTAAACACTACAAATTAAAGAATACTGTGAGTAGGGAACAATCTCCCTACTCACGGTATTTTTCTGAGTAGACAAGGATACATTAAGATTTTGAAGATAAAAAAGATTGAAAGTTTTGGATAGAAATATAATTTGTGAGAGAGAAGGACATGATAGTTAAATTTTTCAAAAACATTAATTATGCAGGCAAACCCAAATTTAAAGCCCTTATAGGCTGACGCCACAAAGATTTCAGATTTGTTATAATCATTTAATGAAGGTGTTAAATAACTTTCAAGTTTTGACGCCACAAAGATTTCAGATTTGTTATAATATTATACATTGCTGGATTGGTTGCACCTGTGTTTTGACGCCACAAAGATTTCAGATTTGTTATAATTTGAGTTTTGTTTTCAGGAAAAGGTCTGTTGTTTTGACGCCACAAAGATTTCAGATTTGTTATAATTCTGATTGTGGATAAGTTGGTAGGGATACAAGTTTTGACGCCACAAAGATTTCAGATTTGTTATAATCTCACTCGGTGCTGTTCTCGGGGTACATTCGTTTTGACGCCACAAAGATTTCAGATTTGTTATAATTTAAACGTATTCCAATGACTACCCATATCAGTTTTGACGCCACAAAGATTTCAGATTTGTTATAATTTCTTTATTTGACTGTTCAAACCTGTATACGTTTTGACGCCACAAAGATTTCAGATTTGTTATAATGTTGAGGAAATAAAAAAAGGCGTGGAAAGTGTTTTGACGCCACAAAGATTTCAGATTTGTTATAATAGGACAACGCCCAGAAGTTATTACCGCTTCTGTTTTGACGCCACAAAGATTTCAGATTTGTTATAATTTATGAAAAAATTGTTGATATTTTGATACAGTTTTGACGCCACAAAGATTTCAGATTTGTTATAATTCCTTTCTGTCCTTTGTTCAAAAGTCTTATGTTTTGACGCCACAAAGATTTCAGATTTGTTATAATAATGATAGCGAGATTGCTATGACCCTTGATGTTTTGACGCCACAAAGATTTCAGATTTGTTATAATAACTATTGAAAGGTAATATATTATGAATGAAGTTTTGACGCCACAAAGATTTCAGATTTGTTATAATTTGTAATAGATTTTTCTTAACTGATGATGAGTTTTGACGCCACAAAGATTTCAGATTTGTTATAATGGATACAGGATTTGATTGACGATGGGGAGCGTTTTGACGCCACAAAGATTTCAGATTTGTTATAATAGAAAACCCAATGAACTTAGCACTGAGTTCGTTTTGACGCCACAAAGATTTCAGATTTGTTATAATTAAACTACTGAATTTGCAAGGGCTTTATCTGTTTTGACGCCACAAAGATTTCAGATTTGTTATAATTAGGTTCCGTAGTAGTGTATTTGATTTCAATGTTTTGACGCCACAAAGATTTCAGATTTGTTATAATTTTTACGGGCTTTATTTCATACTCTGTTTTCGTTTTGACGCCACAAAGATTTCAGATTTGTTATAATAGACATCGTAGTATACGAAGATGGGTGACAGTTTTGACGCCACAAAGATTTCAGATTTGTTATAATAGAAGAAGGGCAATATTTAATAACAAAAGAGTTTTGACGCCACAAAGATTTCAGATTTGTTATAATTTAGATGTTCCCAACATTTTAAGTAAAGCCGTTTTGACGCCACAAAGATTTCAGATTTGTTATAATTTTAAGACATCTTATTAAACCCTGTGAATGGTTTTGACGCCACAAAGATTTCAGATTTGTTATAATATACTCATTGAAGGGTAGTATGGTCGACATGTTTTGACGCCACAAAGATTTCAGATTTGTTATAATATACCGAGGCGGATAATATCAACGATTATTGTTTTGACGCCACAAAGATTTCAGATTTGTTATAATGAAGGTCAAGAATACCGCCAATACGATTATGTTTTGACGCCACAAAGATTTCAGATTTGTTATAATTCAGGGTCAACCAAGTAAATCCTTATTCTGGTTTTGACGCCACAAAGATTTCAGATTTGTTATAATGTACTCAAAATGGTATATCCGCAAGTGTTGGTTTTGACGCCACAAAGATTTCAGATTTGTTATAATTAAACAAAGAAATAACAACGATGATGATTTAGTTTTGACGCCACAAAGATTTCAGATTTGTTATAATCAAATTAATAAATTATGGAGAGATGAAGAAGTTTTGACGCCACAAAGATTTCAGATTTGTTATAATCATATTGTAATAAATTTGATTGCATATTGTGTTTTGACGCCACAAAGATTTCAGATTTGTTATAATTGGAGAGTTGAAATATTCAAAGCAGACTGCGTTTTGACGCCACAAAGATTTCAGATTTGTTATAATAGAAGAGATTTAATTGTTAAATATTTTGATGTTTTGACGCCACAAAGATTTCAGATTTGTTATAATAGGATTTAAAAACCTATAATAGTTAAAGATTTACAATTGAATATTAAAAATTTTCTTTGTGGCGTCTTAACAAAAGAGAGGAGTATCGGACCTCTGCATGCACGTCTCGGTATATCCTCTCCTTAACAGATTACCAGAATTGTAATTGTTCGCCGATATGGGGTTGGTTGTCAATTCGTCGTTTTGATGGGCGTGTTTTATCACATATAAATATCATTTGTTTCCATTGAATATCCGTTATAAAGAAACAACGGATGTCGCCTGTTGATGGATTTATTTTTCGGAGATACGAAATACATCTTTCCTTTGTATCTAATGTTACCGCAGGACGAGCGTAAACAGAATATTGAATCATAAGGTATCCATCTCTTAATAAATCTGCACGGAAACGGCTCGCGCTTCGCCTTTCTTCTGCGGTATCGGTGGGCAAATCGAACATAACGAGTAACCATCCCATACGATATTTACTTGCCTCCTTTTTTTTATGTCTCTTGTTTTTTTTTAGCATTGTAAATCTTGAATTTCAGGTATGGTTAATAATTTGATATAGCCGGTATTAAAACATTGGGCTACTGAGGAAATATATTGGTCAATGGCATGAATGAATTTTATGTTTTTACCGTGAACCCTGATTTTAATATTGGCTAAATTTTTTGCTATCTCTTTAGCGAAGTTTGACATAGTAATATCTATATCTTTTTGGAAGGCTAAAAAGAGTATTAAATCACAAAAAGGACGGAGGGGTTCCATCAAGTCATATAGTAAAGGTTCAGACTTAAAACGATATTTATGATGGATACCTAAACAGGGGTTTAAGCCGTGAGCAAGTATAGAACGATGACATAAAGCACCTAATACGGCATAAGCATAATTTAACATTTGATTTATCGGATGTTCTGCTCCGAAGTGTTCCCTGCCCGCAGGTGCTAATTTTCCAAATTGCATAAAATAATATTTCCAGTAATGTCGAGCGGCATTACCTTCATCCCAGTTTTTCTCATTAATATATTCCCACAATTTATGATAAGCACCGATAATATCCAGGGTTTCTGCCTGATTTATAATTTTTGCTTGAATGATTTTTAACCACACTTTATTGTTGAATGTATTATCTCTTTCCACCTGCCGTTTGAAAACCTGTGAGTGGATTACAGAAGGCAAACCGATTGTTTTCCCAATGGGTTTATAATGTTCATCACAATGTAGAATTACGCCTCCATTTTTAATAATTTCAGACAAAGCATTTCCAGAAAAACTTACTCCTTTTGCTGCTACAACGACAATCAGGATTTCCGATAATAATGCTCGCCGCTCTTGTTCTTTGGTTTTTAACACTAAGAAACCATGGTCAACTGATAAATAACTATTATGCTGGAGTATATGAATAATATGATAGGACATCTTTATAATATGTTTTGTGCAGGTCGCATTTTACCTAAATCCATCAGAGTATCTAATTGAAGTGTAATTTCTTTACCATCAATTTGTGTTATTTTACATTGTTTTGTTTCGTTGATTGTATTCAAATAATATTTTCCTTTATCTACAATAATTGTAGAATCTTTTTTATCTGTGTTATTTTTTATTCTTTTTTGATATTTAAAACTTTCTTTGATTTCAACAATCATTCCTGATTTGAAGAAATAAATTTCTTTATCTTTATATCTTATTAAAATTTCTTTTTTCTTTTTATAGGGGGATTCGAATACATAGATAGGTATGCGTTCCCACTTTCCTTTATTATTTTTAACAACGAAATAGCCATGTGATTCCTTTTTTTGTTTCAAATATTGTCCTGGCATTTTTCCTTTAATGAATTCGCCCAAATTATTTATTTCACCTTTCAAGAACTTTTCTACATCTTCAGATTTAATTTTTTCGCCTTCAATAAGTAATAGTTTTTTGGGTTTTCCACCAGCACGGTAGTTGTGTAAAAATATCTCCCATTCTTCTTTCGTAGGATTATTTTTTAATTTGTTTTCAAAGTCTTTTCTTATTTTAGAGCTGTAAATTGATTTGATGTAATTTCTATATTTTTTTCTTTCCTCTGCTTTCTTGCTGAAAATTTTTAAATAATCTCTAATATCAGTTCCGGTTCCAAATCTTGTTACGAAGACATAATCATCTGTTATCTTTCCATTATCATCTATGTATTTTCTTAATCCGTAGATAGTTTCGGCAAGTTTTGGTTTAACGAAACGAATTTTAAGGGGCAAACATTTTTCTAATTTTTCTATGCAAAAGTCTTTATTGAACCAGGTGGGATATTCATCTTTACCCTTTTCAGGGTTAAATTTAATTTCGGGTGTGATTGATATTATAAGAGCATCTAAAGCATGGTGTCTTGGATTATCACGATTTTTCTTTTTCTTGTTTTGTTTTGAATCGGTGCTTTCGTCTTGATCATTAGTTTCGCTATTTGAATCCTCTTCGTTTGTTTCTTCTCCCTCTAAAATCTGATTTAATTCAAAAATATTTCGAATTCGGGAGGTAAAATTTCCCGTGACTACGAATACTTTTCGTTCGGAACCTTTTGTTAATTGTTCCCATCCAAAAAATAGATGACATATTTTTTGGGCGAGTCTGGAAATATAAGCGGTTTCTGCCAAATGAGTATATTTTTCTAATAGCTCTTCAGGATTATCAGAAATGAGTAATCTTATTTTCTTCTTTGGTAAACCAAATTTGTCTGTTTTTTTGTCTCCTTTGTTTTTTTCTGACTTGTTAAAACTACTTATATAATCAATAAATTTATTCCATTGTGTAATGTCTTTTCCTAACCATTCGTAGGGTGTTTGTTTCCCTTTTGCCTGATTATTGGCTCTTGATGTTAACACAAGGTTGTAGTAAGCATCGGGTCCTCCTTTTTCTCGTGGAACGATATGGTCAATCTCGCAATTGTTTATTTCTGTGGCGGGAATATTAGTTTCAGAGTAGGGGTCTCTTGCATGCTGATATATATCTTTACCCCCTTGATCCATCCATAATTTTAATTTAAGGAATGCCTTTTTACCTTCAATTTGGACACCATGTTCTTTTAGGTCATTTAGTTTATCTCTTACTTGTTTATTTATTTTTTCATTTTCTTTTTGTTGTTTCATTATTTGTTCTTTTTTCTTTTTACCAGCGATAGTATTTTCAGGGTCTCTTGCAAACTCCAGCACAATTTTGTCGGGTTCGTCGAACTTTTCTTTGATTTTTTGTAATTTTTGGTAGAAAAGTAAAAGACGGTGTCTTACTACGGGATTAGAAATTTTGGAGAAAATTTCATGGATCTTTTTTATTCTTTCTTCCTCGTCAAGTTGGGCTTCTTCTTCTCGGGTGTCAGGGATATGGAATTTGTCCCATGAATCAGGCATTGCTAATAAGAATTTATAATCTTCGTTGATAAGTCCCTTTTTAGGGTCTGTGTTTTGGTTGTTTGAAATATATTCTTGATATGACTCATGTGGTGATTTGCCGGATAGAATAATATCTTTAATAATTTTCATAGCGGGTCTACAAAAACTGGCTCTTCCCTTTTCTTTTGGGGCTTCGATGGTTTTGAAGGAAGGATGAACAATACCATTTAATTTTTTTTGAAGATAATTTTTTAATTTAGATTCCGCAATATGAAAATTATTTTTATGCGTTTCGAAAAGTTCTGAAATTTCTTTTGGTGTGAGAGATTTTTCTACGCCGGTTTCTGCTTCTACATATCGGAAGTTTTTTAGTTTCATCAGGAATGTTATTTCTTTACATAATGGATCTTTTCGTTTGCATACATTAAGTCTGGGTATTAGTCGGCATTTATACACGATGCGGTTATCAAAACGGGGTGTCTTTTGGGATAGTAATCCTTGCCATTCTACATCCCTACCCATATATTTACGGTAATCCTTTAAAAGATAGGCGCCATATTTACAGCCGGTAGGTCCATAGAGGATATAATTTAAATTTTTTTCAATATAGGGGTATTGTTTCCCTGCCTGAACGAGAAGTTGTTTTAGTTCTTTATCCACCATTTCTGCGGGAGCAATAGTTGAAATTTCTCCATACTTGTTTCGGATGGGTTTTGCATTTTCATCAATTGTTTTTGAGTAGTTTTCGGAATCATCGGGGTCCCATATTCCTAATCTAAAAGCATCAAAAAATGAGGGATAATAAAATTCTTGTTTTTCTCCAAAGCATTTCTTCATTTCCTCTTTATATTTTTGGACTGCTTCTTCAACCTGCTTTTCATCATTTTCTTCGTTGTTTGCCTTCTTTTCTTTTTTCTTTCTTTTTTTGTCGGATTGTTGCTCTTCGTTATCTTCTTCTTTAGCCTCTTTTATTTTTGATTTCCAGGGAAGGTTGATGTCGTATCCTCTTCGTTGAATGGCAGACCAGATGGCTTTATAGATTTGCCATCCCTCTAATTTTTTGCCATGAAGAAGAGCGATGCGAAGTAAAAGGGAGTTATAAATAGTTGGGTCTCCTTTTTTTTGAAATTCTCGAGTTAATCGAGTATCGGGTTTAATATATTCTCCCTTTTCATTCAGATGACCTGTTTCTAACACTTCAATACCTGCTTTTTGTGCGTGTTCTTTCCACCATTCTTCTCTTTTCTTATGTGCAATTCGTGTTCGGATTTGTCTTCTTCGTTCGCGTGCTTCTTTTACTGTGGCAAAATCACTGGGGAGGGTTTCTACATCTAATAATTCAATTTCACTTCCTTTACGAATGCAGGTGCCTAAACTACCTGTGCCAATGTCGAAACTAAAAATTTTTTCATTTTCCATAGGAGCCATCCTTTTTTTGGTATTCTTTTGTAAAGTAATATTTTATCCGTTTTTATAGGTGATTTAAAGTTTTAAATGAGGGGGGCGATGAGGAGGCTTAAGTTTTCGAGGTGGGCTTGTAAGGAATTGGCGGGGAGCTCGGCGATGAATCGGGAGTTGTTCATGAGTTGGTATATCCAGCCGGCAATGGCATCAATTTCGTTGGGGGAATAGTGGAATAGGGCAATTTCAAAGTTCAGGTACATGCTGCGTATATCGAGGTTGGGCGAGCCTGTTACGGCAAGGAAACGGTCGAATATGAGAAGTTTGGAGTGAACCATTCCTTTTTCGTAAAACCAGATATGTGCTCCGCTATTTATTAGTTCGCGTAGGGCGGGACCGCGTGCGAAATCAGCCAATCTGTGGTTTGAATGTTCGGGTAGGATGATAGAGACATCTACACCTGCGCGTGCCTGGAGATTAAGTAGTTTCAGGATAGGGTCGTCAGGCACGAAGTAAGGTGTTACAATCCAGATGCGTTCTCGGGCTTCCATGCAAGCGGTTAGTATAGCGTCGTGTAGTGTGTCTTCAGGGACATCGGGACCGCTGGCTACTACCTGGACAAGACTGGGGAGAGGTTTCGTTTCTGATGTGAATGAGGAAATTTTGGGTTCAGGCAGCTCTTTTTCTGTGGTGAAATACCAATCGCTACGAAATATCTGCTCTATATCGTATAGGGCTTCTCCCTGGAGGAAAACGGCATTGTCCAAAAAACGATTGGAGGAAGGGGTCGGTCCCATGAAATTGTCGGATAGGTTCATTCCACCTACCATGGCTATATTTCCATCTACGATGACAATTTTTCTGTGATTGCGAAGGTTTGCAGACCATTTTCTGCGTAAGGGGAGAACAGGTAGGAAGAAACTTACTTCGCCTCCGGCTTGTATAAGTGGTTCCAGTATTTTTTTTGTAATGGTTAGGCAACCGAGACTGTCTAATAGCAAATGGACACGAACGCCTTGTTTTCCTTTTTCCGCTAATGTGTTTATGATACTTAATCCCGTTTTATCTTTCCCTAAAATGAAAGTAGTGCAGTAGATGTATTCTTTGGCTTCTTTTATGATTTCAATTAGTTTGTTATAGGCTTCAATACCATCGAATGAGAAGGAGACTGAATGGATACGGCGTATGGGTGGCATACCTGAGGATAAAAGGATGCGTTCAATGGGATTTTTTATAGGTTGTTCTGGTTTTGCTGTGCTTGTAGAGTAAAGGGGTTCTTTCCTGTTTATCTTTTTTGCTATTTTTCTGCTTCCGAGTATGAAATAAAGAGGAACGCCGATATAAGGGGCAAAAATAATAGCGATGACCCAGGATATAGCGCCTCCGGGTCGGCGATGTTCACTGATGATTTTGAGAATGAGGAAAACGGCAAATAAAAAACCGATTATTGTAAAGAAGTGCTCTATTAGTAGTTGGTAAAAGATAGCCTTCATAGATTAATTTTGTTTAGGTTTCAATATTATAAAAGTAGGTAGCCCTAAAACTTCAAAATGGTCGAGGACTTTTCGGGTTTCTGTTTCGTTTGGATTTTCAGCCTGATATTTAATTCGGATGAAATGATTGAGTTTCTGTTGGACGGTTTCGTCGGGCAAAACTGTTTTATTCATAACAAGACAATTTTTACACCATGTTGCCCAGAAGTCAATGATAACAGGTTTATTGTTTGTTTTTGCTTCGTTTAATCCTTCTGCTAATGAGGTATGCCAGCCTTCTGTGATTTGCGCTGTTGAGATGTCTCTGGCATTTAATAATGTGTAGGTGGTATATCCGTAATATGCTGCGAGACAAAGTAAGAACACACCGAAGGCGTATTTTACATATTCCATCCATTTGCCGGGTTTGGGCAGAAGGGTCATCCCAGCACCTAATATAGGCCAGGGCAAAGCCATTCCTACGCCTAATAACAAAGGTAGGAAGAGAGCGGAAGAATAACCCTGACTATATAAATCCTGTGCCTGCAATATTGTGGATATGACCACAGGAGCCACACAAGCCCCTGCTAATAGGGCAGATACTCCACCCATGAATAAAGCGACAAAAAAACTTCCTTTTGTATTTCTGCGAACACCGACATAAGATTGGAATCGAGAAAAATCAATATTAATAAAGTCAAACATAGCTAATGCTAATATAAGGAATAGTAAGGTTATTAATCCATTGAACCAATAGGTTGAATTGATGGCTCCAAATGTTTTGGAAATACCCAAAACGACCGCAATCCCCAATCCACCATAGACAAGGGAGATGCCCAATCCATAGGCTAAACCTAATAAGAAACCGCGTATGCGTGAACCCGCCCGTGCCCCGGCGCCAATAATTGCCAGATTTAATGGAATGACAGGAAGAACGCAGGGTGTAAGATTTAATGCAAGCCCACCTATGAGAATAATAAAAAGCAGAGAGATAATACTGCGGTTAATTTTTTTTGAGACTGAAGGTATACCTTCTTGCTCAGCAGATTCTATAAATCGGATAAATTCATCTCGATTCGCATAGCCATCTAATCGGGATACTACACGAAAATCTTTTATAAGTTCTTCCCAATTTTTATTTGAAATAACCGAGGTATTTATTTGTGATGGCGATGTTGTATCAGAGACTTTTTCTTGTTGGACTGCTTTTGTTTCAAGAAGGGATTCGGCTTTGTCCCACTGTATCATTTTTATTTTTTGTTGTGTTTCATCATTCGCAAGAATAGGGTTATCGCTGATATTCAAAGATATTTTGACCTGGATAGACGAAGGAGGGAGGCATTGTCGGTCATTACAGGGTTGGTATTTCAAAGACCCCGTTAATTCTACTAAAGTTTTATTTTCGGTATTAGATAAAACAATAAGTTCAATACCCACAAAGAAATTATTTTCAAAAACCGATAAAGGTTCTTCAGAAAAGGATAATTTTACTTCCTTAGAAGGAGGATAAATAATTTTCTTTACCTGGACAAAAGGATTTTCTTCAAATATAAGTTCGGTAGGAATCAGAAATTCGTCCAGAGGTTTATTACTGTTGATATGCCATTCCGATTCTAACTGAAATTGTAAGGCTATCTTTACTGGGAGTTCTGGCTTTATACTTTCATATTCAGAAAAGACTTTATAATTTATTTCAGGTCCTTGAGTTGGCTTCTGCCATTGGGCTATTGTGTTTGTTGTAATAGAAAAAAGAAAGATAGATAGGAAAAGAGAAGCAAGGAAAATATTCTTTTTCGTCATAATATATCCTTTTGTTAAGAATTTTATATAATTATGATATTCTATTTTCCAGAAAATAAAAAATTAAAACGAAATAGTATTCAGATAAGTCAAACATCTAACTATAATTTTAACGAAAGTATAACTCAAACTATTTCAACATAATAGAAGGAGTATTTTTATGGGAAACAAGGTTTTGTTTATTTTGTCTTTTATTACATGTTTTGCGGTTACTGTTTCAGTTTTTGCCCAGGACAAACCAAAAAAGATTCCTCTGGTGGAACGGTTGGGATTTCCGCCGAATACTAAAGTTTTGATTATTAATGCGGATGACTTTGGGATGAATCATGCAACCAATATGGCAACTATTCGAGCTTTGAGGGTAGGTGGCGTTACATCAGCCACAGTAATGGTTCCTTGCCCATGGTTTCCCGAAGCCGTAAGTTTAATAAAAGAAAATCCAAAAGCAAGTATAGGTATTCATACGACATTAACCAGTGAATGGGGCAAATATAAATGGGGTCCTGTATTAGGAAGAACGGCTGTTCCCAGTTTATGCGATGAGATGGGTTATTTCTATGCCGATGTGCCTTTCGTATATTTGAATGCGAAGCCTGAAGAAGCCGAAAAAGAAGTTCGTGCACAAATAGATAAAGCATTGGCAGCAGGAATTGATGTAACACATATAGACTCACACATGGGAACAATGCAATATGCACCGGGATACCATGAGATATATATCAAGATAGCAAAAGATTACAATCTCCCTTGTCGTATGGCAGGTCGTGAATTAATGAAAAAATACGGTGGCGAATATTTGATAGACAAAGCAGATGAGTTAGGAGTTTTACATCCTGACGAACTGTTTATGGATGACCCACCGACTATCGAAGCAACGGAAAGTTGGTGGAAAGAGCGATTGGCACAAATCCCCGCAGGAAAGGTGTCCGAAATTTATATCCATTGTGGTGAATTAACGCCAGAAATGAAGGCTACCACAGGTTCGGCTGCTCGTAGAACTGCGGATACGGATTTCTTCTGCAAGCCAGAGACGCGAGAATACATCAAATCACTGGGAATAGAACTAATAAGTTATAAAGAATTGCGTCATCTGCAAAGAGAAGGCAAGCCTATGCCGCGTGTTGAATATGGTTGGGAAAAAGAATAACAAAAATCGCAATAGAAAAATTTAATAGGCTCTATAATTTTTATAGAGCCTATTTTTTTGAAAGGGAATTTAAAGGTTTAATTTCATTATTATAAAATTGCTAAAAGTTGATTGATATAAATCAATAAAACTAAAAATAGAAGGTATTTCTTGGGATAGGGAAAAAAATTTGCAATTTTGATTTGCAGATAGTATTATAAATGTTGTATAACGAACGGTAAGTATACATTGTCCGTAAAATTAAAACATTAAACCCAGTGATAGGAGTAAAAAATCCATGAGGGAAATTCGAAAAGCAGCGGTTTTAGGCTCTGGCGTTATGGGTGCGGCTATCGCAGCACACCTTGCCAACTGTGGAGTTCCCAGCATTATGCTGGATATAGTAACTCCGAACCTCTCTGAGGATGAAAAGAAGAATCCTAAAAAAAGAAATGCGCTGGTCGAGGGTAACAAAGCAAATCTGCTGAAAGCGAAGCCGGCTCCTCTGTACAGCAAAAGTTATCTCAATATGATAGAGACAGGTAACTTTGAGGATGATATGCATAAGATAGCAGATTGCGACTTGATTATTGAAGTAGTGATGGAAAACCTGGACATTAAAAAGCAGGTATATGCCCAGGTTGCTCAACACCGTAAGCCGGGAAGCATTGTTACATCCAATACAAGTGGTATTCCGATTCGTGCTATGGCGAAGGATATGCCCAAAGAGATGAGTCAGCATTTTATGGGAACTCACTTTTTCAATCCTCCGCGATATTTGAGATTGTTAGAACTTATTCCGGGACCGGATACCCTTCCTGAAGTGGTTGAAACTATGGCGTGGTTTGGTGAGAATGTTTTAGGCAAAGGGATTGTTTACGCAAAGGATACTCCGAACTTTATCGCCAATCGTATTTTGACCTTTACTATGTCTTATATATTGCATGAGATGACGAAGGAAGGTTTAACGGTTGAGGAGATTGACGCTTTGACAGGACCGGCTATTGGACATGCCAGTTCGGCAACCTTCCGCACAGCCGATTTGGTCGGTTTAGATACCTTTGTGAAGGTTGTGAAGAATGTATACGATGGTTGCCCGGATGATGAATGCAGAGATTACTTTAAGATGCCTGATTGGGTCGAGAAGATGGTGGAGAAAAAATTATGGGGTAATAAGACGGGCAGTGGTTTCTATAAGAAGACCGATAAAAAAGATGAAAAAGGAAAAGCGATTGTTCAGGCAATTGACCCTGATACCGTCGAATATCGCGATCCCGTTAAAGCGAAGTTTGAATGCACAGGTGCGGTTCGCAGTATTGAAGACCTCGCTGAAAAATTGAAGATCATGCATTTTAGTGAGGATAAAGGCTCCAAATTTGTATTTAAGTTATTTGCTAATGTAGCCAAATATGCAGCGAACCGTATCCCTGAAATTTCCGATGATATTGTAAACATTGATAATGCGGTGAAGTGGGGATTTGCGTGGGAAGCAGGAATCTTTGAAACCTGGGATTTATTAGGTTTTGAAGAAGTTTGCAAACGAATGGAAGCCGAAGGGTTTGAATTACCGGCAATTGCTAAAGCAGTGAAAGAAGCAGGCGGAAATTCCTTCTATAAGACAGAGAATGGTGTGGATTATTACTTTGATGTGGCTACGGAGTCTTATAAGCCGGTACCCAAGAACCCGAAAGAGATTCGTTTAGCAGCGGTCAAAGCACAGCCCAATAAAGAGATTGATAGAAACGATAGTGCCAGTTTGATTGACATTGGTGACGGGATTATCTGCTGTGAGTTCCATTGCAAGATGAATGCAGTGGATGCGGATATTGTTACTATGTTGAGCAAAGGAGTAGACCTTTTAGAAGATGGCAAGTATGAGGGTATGGTCGTTGCGAACCAGGGACCGCATTTCAGTGCCGGTGCCAATCTGTTCCTTATTTTGGGACAAATTATGCAACAGGATTGGGGTGCTATTGAAGCGATGGTGCGTGGTTTGCAGGGAGCCAACATGCGGATGAAATATTGTTCCAAGCCGGTGGTTATAGCACCGCATCATTACACCTTCGGTGGTGGTCTTGAAATCTGTATGCATGCTGCAAAATGTGTGATTGCGGGTGAAACTTATGCGGGTCTGGTAGAAGCTGGCGTCGGAGTTATTCCCGCGGGTGGCGGAACGAAGGAAATGACAGTTCGTGCTCTGGAATTGGTGCCGGAAGGAGTAAATGCAGACCCATTCCCATTTATTCGTCGTTCATTTGAAGATATTGCTATGGCGAAGGTCGGTACCAGCGGTGCAGAGGTTGTTGAATTGGGATACTTAAGACCCACGGATATAATCGAGCCGAATTTTGAACTTCAAGTAGGTAGAGCGAAGAATGTATGCTTAAGTCTAATACAGGCTGGTTATCGTCCTCCACGTCCGCCAAGATTATGGGCATTGGGTGAGACACCTCGTGCGGCATTCGAAGCGGCGGTATGGGGTATGAAAGAAGCCGGATTTGCATCAGAACACGATATGCTTATCGCAACCAAGGTGGCTTATATCCTGACCGGTGGTGACCGTGCAGAAGGAACACCGATAACGGAACAAGACCTGCTTGATTTAGAATGCGAAGCCTTCTGCAGTCTTTGTGGAACAGAAAAAACACAACAAAGAATTCAACACATGTTAACCACAGGTAAACCATTGCGGAATTAACCTTAAAGTTGTAAGGAGGATTATATATGGAAAAATCATATATTGTAGCAGCATGTAGAACTGCCGTGGGCAAGTCCAAAAAAGGAAGTGCCATTGCACATGTTCGCCCGGATGATTTATTAGCGGCAGTATTACGAGAAGTTGTAAAACGGTCCGGTATTCCCGCCGAGCGGTTTCAGGATTGCATAATCGGTTGTGCGTTCCCTGAAGCCGAAGCAGGGATGAATGTCGGTCGTATCGGTTTATTAATTGCCGATTTGCCGGACACCATTTCTGGCGAGACCGTAAATCGTTTTTGCTCTTCGGGATTGGACACTATGGCAATTCTTTCTTCAAAGATTGAATGCGATATGTTGGATGTAGGTATTGCGGGTGGTGTGGAATCCATGAGTGTGATTCCAATGGGTGGAAATAAGACATGCCCGAACCCCAGTTTAATCCGTAAAAATCCGCGTGCCTACACATCTATGGGACAATGTGCCGATAATGTCGCTAATGATTTTGGTATTACACGCGAAGAATGCGACCAGTGGGCTTTGCGTAGCAATCAATTAGCAGTGAAAGCAATTAAAGAAGGTAAGTTCAAAGAAGAAATCGTTCCGATAGAAGTAAAAGGTTTGGATGGTAAGACCTTTATTTTTGATACAGATGAAGGTCCGCGAGCGGATACGACACTTGAAGGATTAGCCAAGCTGAAGTTGGCATTTCAGGGTCCTGCAGGAAAAGGTGTTACAACAGCAGGAAATGCAAGTCAAACCAGTTGTGGTGCGGCTGCAACTGTTATTGTGAGTGAGGATATTGTAAAAGAGTTCAACTTAAAACCGTTGGCACGGTTAAGGGGATACGCCGTTGGCGCTGGGGACCCGGGATACTTAGGACCTGCTCAGATTCCTGCCATTCAAGAAGCATGTCGTCAAGCCGGAATTAAAGTGGAAGATATCGGATTGGTAGAGTGCAATGAAGCGTTTGCTTCTCAGACACTCTATGTTATTAAAACCCTCGGCTTAAATCCGGATATAGTAAATGTCAATGGAGGTGCTATTGCTCTTGGACATCCATTAGGTTGCACCGGCACTAAACTTGCATGCACATTGATGTATGAAATGCGCCGTCGTGGCGTGAAATGGGGGCTGGAGACTATGTGTATTGGTGGAGGTATGGGTGCCGCTGGAATTTTTGAATTGTGTGAATAGTTGATACTTAAAAGTCTTTGATTGCCTTCAACCTTTGCCTCGTAATATGGGGCAAAGGTTGATTTTTAATTGATAGGTCGGGCAAATCAGGCAAAAAAATTAATCGTCATAAGGTCTCAATGGTCTTGCCCAGCGTTCCATACGCCAATCTGCATTTTGCATTTTCCAGCGTAAAAGTAATGATAGATAATGGGGTATGAGATGTTGGTATTTTTCATCCGCTGCTAAATTATTTAATTCTCCATGAGGGTGAGAAATGTCAAAAAGTCGGGGTGGTAATATGTCCTCTCCAAAAAAGACACATTTATATTTTGTATTGCGAACCGCACAAATCAAACACTTTTCCGCTTCTGTTTTTTCCTGTTCTTCCGGAGTAAGATGGGAGTAATAGTAATACTCATAAAATACGGCTTTGCGGTTGATAGCAAGCATATCATTATGGATACGAGGCAATAAATTTATTCCCTGAAAAAGGGAATAAGAGGGGATATTAAGGTAATTGCAAATTGTAGGTGCTATGTCAATTAGTTCCACTAAATCATCTATTACCTGTCCCCGAGTAGCGTTAGCTTGTTCTGATGGGTCATGGATAATTAATGGGACATGATAGGCACTATCGAAATAATGACATTTACCTGTTAGGAAATGGTCTCCAAGATGTTCCCCATGGTCAGAAGTAAAGATGAGTAAAGTGTTATTCCACAAATTGTGGGTCTTTAAGTAATCAAATAATATTCCTAAATTGAAATCCAATTCGGTTATCATGCCATAATAAGCAGAACGAAAATCTTGTAAATGTGTTGGGTTAATAAGGGAATTGCAAGCATCTTTCCCCAATCTTTTGAAGTAAGGGTCGTTTTGGTAGTAATCCAATTCGGCTCGTATAGGAGGAGGAAATACGGTATTCTGATAGAGTTTATGGTATGGGTCAGAGCATAAATTGGGGCTGTGAGGCTTTATATAATTTAGACTTAAGAACCAGGGGGTATCTTTTTGACTGTCAATATATTCAATCGCTTTTTCTGTAATGAACCTACATTCGCTATGTTCCGATTTATAGCGAGCGGGATAATATTCCGCGAGATGTTCTCCGTGTCCCTCCGATGGGACATCGGGTTGGCACATATATTCGCGATTACATAGTTCTTGCGGATACCCTTTTTCTTTCAGGTAGGCATACCATTCGGGTGAATCATATTCATGTTGGAATAAGTGATTGAACCCGGGTAAAGCATATTCATAACTTAATGAAGAGCGATGAGGATGATTGGGAGGAAGAATATCCGGGTCCTTGGCATAGTCATTGTAGCCAATTAAAGTAGGAGTATAGCCATAGTTTTTTAGGTAAAAAGCGATGTTTTCTTCAGCACACCGTAAAGGGGTTTTGTTCCAGACACACCCGTGAGAAAACATGTATCGCCCTGTAAACATACACATGCGACTGGGTGCACAGGGAGCTGCCTGAGCGAAGCAGTTGGAGAAAACAGCACTTTCTTTGCATAAGTTGTCTAAATTAGGTGTTTTTATGATGGAGTTTCCTAAATAACCGATGCAATCTGCCCTGAATTCATCACTGATTATCCAAAGAACATTAAATGAGGACATATACTTCCTTAATAGATTATCTCCCAAAGATGTTTCATAATTCCCTTGTTTTGAATTTGGTTATATTCATAAATTTTTTGCGAAGTTCCTTCTTCATCTCCTATCACTTTACAGGTTTCTATGAGGAGGTTCCATGCAGGGAGATAATAAGGGAAACTTTTTACGGCTTCTTCAAGCCTATTATTTGCTTCTTCCACTTTCCCATTATCAAACAATTGTTCTGCTTCTAATGTAAGTAGTCGTGAGAGTTCGTAATAGTTACTAACTTCTTTGACTGAAATAGAAATGGCTTGTCGAGTCATTTCTATTGCTCGGGAGATCTCTCCTTCGTCTTCATAAATGAAAGCGAGGAAGTTGTAGGGGAAGGGTGATGTTGGTTTGTCATTTACAATCTCGATAAGCATTTTTTTATATTCATCAACTTTCCCCAATTTTTTGGCAGCCTGGTAAACAAAATCAAAACTATCCCAGGACCATTGAGATTTCTGTAATATGGATTTCCATTGCTGAAATTTTGCATCCGAAGATAAAGTGTGATTTTTTTCTATAAGAAAACATTGAAACAGTGCCTTTTTCGTGCTGGAGTTAAATGGATTCGAAATAATTTTATTGCTTAATGTTATTGCTTCGTTCCAATCCTCTTTAAGAATTGCATATTTGAGTCTATATTCTGAAATATCGTGAAAAGCATAATTCTGTTGAAATTTCTGGAGCAAGGTATCTAATTGAGAATAATTTTTGCTATTTAAATAAAAATCAATGGCAAGGTAATAATAATTTATATCGTTTCCTTTATCTTTTAATAACTTTTCTATTATTTCTGTTCCTTGTCGAAAAGCACCTAACATCTTTAAAGCTTCTAAGTATTTGATAATGAGACCATAAGGTTTTTGTTTATCAAAGAAGTCAAAATGGTATACCAAGAACTCCATAACAGAAAAATCATAAGTCCCGGATAAAGGAGAATCTTTTTTTAAAGAGTTGGGTAAGAATCTTTGATGCATGAGAGTTAAAAAATTTCTCATATCTTTTGCTTGGCTAATAGTTGGATAATTGATTACAGCATCGAGATTAGAATTAATCATAAATTTTCCAACGAATTCATTTTCATTTGCTGGGATACCTAAAAGTAGTTTTGCTTCATCATAGGTGGTAATAGGGATGTTATGGGGGTTTGAAATATTAAGTGAGAAAGTAGGAATGCAATGGGCTATAATATATCTTAAGTAGGCACAAGCGGTTAGATATGCTCCGTTGAAGTTAAAATGACATGAATCAGTAAACATATCATTTCCTGGAGTACCTGCAAACGCATAAGAAGCAAGTTCTTGTTCCACAGGCACAAGAAATACCCTATTTGATTCTCCATACTCTTTTGTTACTTTTTCTATAGTCTCGTTTATAAATTGTTTAGAGCGCACAAAGCCAAATCCGTCTTTCTCCCTTGCCTCGATAAAGTTTTTGCGAGCTTCTTCATAATTTTTTTCTGCAATAAAACACCAGCCCAATAGGAAATAAGGTAGTGCTGGTGAATTGTCAATTTCAAACGATTTTTTCAAATTCTTTTTTGCCTCTTCAACATTATCGTTAATAAGGTTTTCTATTCCACTGTCAATTAGTTTTTCCCACAAGGATATCACTTCCTGGCTGATGTTCTCCTTGAAATAGGAATCTTTGGGAGGCCAGTCGCGAAGATTAGAAGCCATCGTCCCTACGAATACCGGTATTTTTCGGCTTATAAATGTGTCTATGATAGCCTTAAGATTGTTTTCAAAATAATTATTCACTTTGGTCAAGTTGGGATTGTCAAAGCGAATTTGAGAATGAGAAACAGATTTCTTTCGAAATAATGGGATTCTTTTTAGATTTTGTGTGAGATATAGATCTTGGATTTGAATTTGTAGTTGAACAAGCCAGGGAGGTTGGGGAATGGAGTTTTTAAAATCATGAAGCAGCCCAAAAGTACCATGGACTTCATTATTGCCCATGTAAATTAATACTATATCGGGCTGTAAAAAAAGGCTGTTTTGGGCAACATAGCGTAATACATGGGAGTTAATTCCAGCAAAACATAAACTAAAAATTTCCCAATGGTATTGGGGATACATTTGATTTAACATGGCTTCTAAAAATTTACCGAATCCATACTTCGCATCAGGCCAGCCCAATGCCGCAGACTCACCAAAAACGAAGATGCGGATAGTGCCTTGAGGTTTAGGAAGTTTAATTGCTGTGATATAGGGTTCAAATTCGCCCGGATCAACGGGATGTTCGAAGAACTGTTGATAGAAATCAAGATTTTTGGTATATACCTTTCCTTGTTCCGTTGTATGTTCGATCCATGGGGAAAGATTTTTTCCCCACCCTTCATAGCGTAAAAATAATTCTATGCCTGAAAGTAAAAGTAGAGGGATAACAACATAGAAAAGAAAAGATTTTAAAAGGAGCCTTATTAAGTTCATATAAGTGTTTTAATTACTTACTTGTATCCGCTTTTGTTTTTTCTATGAAACACAATTTTATTTTGGAATGGATGTCTTTTAGTTCTGGAATATTACCATCAGGCAACCATAAGCCAATAATTCGATTTTTATATAAGGTTGTGATAGCGATTTCAGAAGTGGGAGCCGTGATTTGGATTTCTTCCTGTTCCGTTTGATATTCAGCACCAATTTCATCCAGATAATTTTTATAATCTTCCCAACCCTTTTTTGCTTTCTCATTGTTTTCGAACATGACTATAAATGCAGTGGCATTGCCCTTGCTTGTTTTGAACAAAGCAGTTATACCGCGTGGAAAGAAGTTTTGTGCCAGAACATCTTTGGCTAAATAGCATTCGCTCCTCTCGACTTTTTCGGGCATGTTGATGCATTCTAATTCGGGTGAATTGAGTTTTTCTGAGGGTAAAAGTTGAGATATAGCCTTTCCAAAAAGTTCAAGGGAGGATGATGAATTTTGTAATTGTTTGCCCGATAACTTAATAAAGTATTGTGATTGATAGAAAATCGCTTGATTTTGTCCTATTGTCCCATCATTTCCATAAGGAAAAATTTCTTTATCTCGGTTCCGATGCACGGAATAAATACCAAAAGCATCTAATGGAGTTTTCATCTGGTAAATTTGTATTTCCAATTCCTCTTCGGGTTGGTTCTTATTTTTATAGAACACAACAGTTAGTTTTTGAAAATTATAGGGGAGATAACGGTCGGCATCGCCGTTGATATAATCAAACAAATTTTCAGGACCAAACTCTAATATTTTGAGGTCCTTATTCCAATTTTCGATTGTCTCGGGTAGCTTCTCTTGAATAAGTAATATTGAAGTGCTACCCAAACAAAAACTTAAGGACAGTGTGAGAAAAATATTAACCATGAAAGTAAATCCTATAATTAAAAATCATGTACATTATTGTTTATAATATAAATATATGATGTTTTATTTCACCTTTTAATGGTGGAATTTCCCCTTGTTAGATACGCTAAAACGATAGGAGTATTTTTATGCTTTATACAGAATATGGCAAAACGGGTTTAAAAGTGTCGCGATTAGGTATGGGGGGTATGCGGTTTGAGGAACCTCATAAAACAGAGAAGATGGCGGAGGTCCTTATCCGTGCGTATGAATTGGGGATTAACTTTTTTGATACGGCTCCTTCTTATTGTGAAGACCAGAGCGAGATAATCTATGGATATGCTTTTAAGCAGATGAAAAAGCCGCGAAATAGTTTTGTTGTATGCTCCAAAACAATGGCGGATAATCCGAAGGATATCCGCGAAGCCTGTATGCGTAGTTTAGACCGGTTAGGGCTGGACTATATTGATATTTATTATGTATGGTGTTTGGTTCACCCGGAAGATTTGCCCGAACGGAAGAAAAAAGGTGTTTTAAAGGGATTTCAACAGTTAAAAGAAGAGGGTTTAATCAAGCATATTTGCGTTTCTACCCATCTGGAGCATGGGAAGATAGCGGAGATGTTGGACCAGGGAGAGGGTTTGTTTGAGGGTATTTTAATTGGGTTGAATGCTGTTAATTTTTCACTCCGTTATCCGGGTGCAGTAGAAGCATATAAGCGGGGCATGGGAGTGGTTACTATGAATAGCCTTGGTGGTGGAATAATAACGCAATATCCGGAACGGTTTTCTTTCCTGATTCGTGAGGGAGACAAAACTATTCTGGATGCCGCCATCCGATTTAATTTGTCTTTGCCTGAAATTACAGTGGCTTTAGTTGGTTTTCGAAATGTGCAAGATGTGGACAGTGCTGTGGAAAGTGTAAATCGGTTCCAGCAAATGAAAATGGAAGAGATAGAGTCGTTGCAAAAACACATAGCAGAGGTTCAGCACGATTTCTGTACTCAATGTGGCTATTGTGAAGAAGGCTGCCCTGCGGAAATACCTATTGTGCGGTTGATGGATAGTTATAACTATCGGTTACTTTTTGGACCGGAGAAAGCAATGGACCACTTAAAATGGCATTGGTGGACTGAAGATATTCGTGAAATTGTGAGTAAATGTACTCAATGTCGTCAATGTGAAGAAGAATGCACTCAAAGCCTTCCTATCCTCGACCGCTTTAAACAACTCTGTGAAGATTATGAAAAAATGAAGAAATAATACCAATTTATTTTCCATGGTTACGATTTTCTGTGATTGGAGAAGGTAATGGAAATTTTTCTTCATTTCTTTTTTCACTAACAGGATGGTGGAACAAAATATATAATCTTTTTTTAATTGGTATGTTTATATTTTTCAATAAGTGGTATCTGAAAGAGCAAGGGTTATTTATGATGTTGTGGGGAAATACACATGTAAATATAAATAATTTTTTCAAAAAAAGTGAATAGTTAAGATTCTTTTTTGCAACAGGAGCATAATTCGTAGTAATATTATATAGACTGAATTTATTGTTTTATGCGGCGTTGTATATAGTATTGGTTTCTTTTACTATCTCAGTTCCGTTTTTTAAAATAAAGGTTTTTTACTTTTGAGACGATTGTTATCGGGAATAATTATTTATTTTAGTGTTGTCACCCTATCTATTTCTGTATATGGGGAGGCATTAAAACCTGTAACCATCCGTTTTCCTGCAATGGGAACGGAGTTTGTCTTTATTATCTATCCTCCATCCGAAGGCATGCTTGAGGAAGATGTTCGTAATTTATGTGAGCCTGCTATTAACGCTATTTATAGTCTCGAGAAACATATCAGCCATTACTTGCCTGACAATGACCTTGCACGATTAAATCAATCGGCTGGTTCAGGTATTCTTAAAGTAAACAATGACCTTTTTGAGGTTATCCATTGGTCAAAACGGTTTTGGGAACGCACGAATGGTGCTTTCGACCCGAGTGTAGGTCCTTTATTAGACCTATGGGGTTTTTATAGAAAAAATAGAGATGATCTTCCTTCGGATAATGAAATTTCAGAAGCATTGAAGAAAGTAGGCATGGATAAAGTAATCATAAATGGAGATGAACAATCCATTGGACTAACCGTTCCTGGGATGCGTCTTGATTTTGGAGGAATAGGGAAAGGATTGGCTTTAGACCGTGCAAAAACGATACTAAAAGAACAGGGAATAAAATCGGGTATATTGCATTCAGGGACAAGTTCTATTGTTGCAATTGGCACACCCCCTAACCAAGCAGGTTGGAAAATAGGTATCCGTTCGCCTTATAATAAAAACGAAACGATTGAAGAATTTTTAATTAATGACGAATCCCTTTCTACCTCTTCCGTTTCCGAACAATTTTTGGAACGAAAAGGCAAAAAGTATGGTCATATATTTAATCCGAAAACAGGTCGTCCTGTAGATAATAATATTGTGAGTGCAACAGTTATTTGTAAAACTGCAATAGAAAGTGATGCATTAAGCACATCGTTTTTTGTGCTTGGTGTTGATAAAACACAAGAGTATTGTAAAAAATTCCCAGATGTGAAAGTTTTTTTAGTGTCTGAAAGTAATAATAAATTAGACAAACAATACATTAACCTTAAACAAAGCGAGGAATAGCCATGAAATCCAATGTCTCTCGTAGAAATTTTATCAAAACAGCAAGCACTGCCACAGGACTTATGGTAATGGCAGGAAAAGCCCCGTTCTCCTATGCCCTCAACGACAAGGTAAAGGTCGGTTGCGTGGGTTGTGGTGGACAGGGAAGTTATCATATTAAAGACGGTCTGATGGGTGCGTCCGATATTGTCATCACTGCGGTGTGCGACGCGTACGGTCCCCATCAACGGTTAGCCGTGCAATTAGCCCAGATTTCAAATGCAGGCATAGCACTTGAACCCGGGCAAGGTCTAACTGAGGAACAACGGCAAAAGGCACTGGCTGCTTTTAAGCCGAAGAGTTATTATGATTATCGGGAAATGTTAGAAAAAGAAGAACTGGATGCAGTTGTTATTGCAACACCACTTCATACGCACTATCAAATAACTATGGATAGTCTGAGTGCCGGCAAATATGTATTTTGTGAAAAGACGATGTGTTATGAAATTGAACAAGCACGAGATATCGTAAAGAAATGCCACGAAACGGGTAAGTGGGTTCAGGTAGGACATCAGCGAAGATATAATCCATTGTATAACAAAGCCGTAATGATGATTTGGGAAGAAGGGACTATCGGACGAATTGTTCATATAGATGCCCAATGGCACCGTAATAACGATTGGCGCCGTCCGATTAACAAGGACCATAAACTCAACTCGCAAGAAGCACGCTTTATTAAAGATTTAGAACGCTATATGAACTGGCGTTTGTATAAAGAATCCTCTCGAGGCTTATTAACGGAGTTGGCAACTCACCAATTAGATATCGTTGCATGGTTTTTAGATGCTATGCCCAGACGGGTTTATGGATGCGGTAGTTTAGATTACTGGAGAGATGGTCGCGAAATTCATGATAGTATCAATATGATTTATGAATTTGATATTACGCCCGAAAATCGTGGCTATCGTGCTATTAATGCTCGTAGTAGTTATCAAGATAAAATGGCAATCAATCAACCTTATACAGTCCAATTGGCATATTCCAGTATTACTGCCAATGCGAAGAAGGGATGTAATGAATTAATACAAGGAGATGAAGGGACTATTGAATTGAGCGAAGAAGGTGGTAGTTTCTATCCCGAAGCAACCGCTAAAGTTTCCTGGGGTGAATCGGGTAGTGCAGAACAAACAGCAACTGTGATCACTTCCGGTGGAACTTTGAAGTTGAGCAATAAAGCCCTGCAAGAAGGCAAACCGATTGTTGTAGATAATACGCGTTCCGTTGACCAACTACAATTTATCCGTTTTGCAAAAGATATTAAAGAAGGAGGCGTTCCGAAGGCGAATCAGATGGTCGGGTTACGGGCTACCATTATGGCTCTTGCGGGCTATCAGGCAATAGAGGAAAGACGGATGGTTGAGATAGACCCGGCTCTCTATACATTCGATTTTCCAACTCCCGACCCATCAACGGTTAGTTAATGTTATAAATTTTTATAGAACAGATTAAAGCAATAAAATTATAAACATATAAAAAGAGAAAGTGATGCCATGAGCAAATCGTGGAGAAGATGTATTTTATTATTAGTATTCACTTTGGGTTTTCTACCCGTCCTTTCTATTTCTGCAAAGGATTCAACGGAACCTTTACAAAATATCATAGAAAACTATGATAAATATATAGGCAGAGACCTTGTTATTAATAATCGTGCTCCCAACGCAAAAGTTATTCGCACGCTCCCTCTTTCCTGCCCTCCTTTCCATTTAAGGGATAAAAACGGAGATGTTATAGACCCTACAAAAAATGCAGATGGGACACCGGTTGACCCAAATCTACCGGTTCAACAACAAGGAATTCCCAGAGCAGTAAGCACGAAACAGACCTGTGGAGCATGCCATCCTTATGACCGTATTACTCATGGTTATCATTTTCAAATGGGAAGAGATGAACTTTATCCGCCAACAGACCCTAATAGTGGAGTTCCTAAGGATAAAAGTCCGGGCTTTTTTGGTAAATGGCTCTCACTATATCAACGGGAATTAGTTGGAAAACATTTTGAAAACCCCGAACAGGTAGATATGACTCCTTTTGACTGGATAGTGGATTGTGGAGTTTGCCATCCGGGTGGTGGACCTGCTGAATATGACCGTTCAGGAAAAAATTATGAAACAGTGAAAAAAACGAGTCCTTTAACAGGCTCCTTTGGAGATGGAGATTACTATGAATCTCCCTGGGAAAAGACAGGTGTTATTGAAGCGGATTGCTTTATTTGCCACCTTGAAGATTATGAATATTCCGTCCGTGCTCAACAGATTAAAAAGTGGAATTTTGAATATGCAGCGACTGCGGCAGCAGGTTTTGGCTTTGTTTGGGGTTCAACCATTGATGGACAACAGCCCAAAGTTTACTATAACAAGAGCCTTTTCCGTGCTGATGGAACGGTGCACTTACATATTCGCCGTCCGACAGACCGTCAATGTATGTTCTGCCATGATATGTCCAGTGTCCAGAAACGCGGGATTTCATGGCACTCTCCCTATATGCAGGATGTTCATACAGAACAAGGTTTGAAATGTATTGATTGCCACCACGGAGATATTCGCCATAATTTTGCAAAAGGAAGTTCTTCCATACAAACGGTTCGCGATGATTTAGACAATACAACTTTATCCTGTAAAAAATGTCATGACAATCAGGAGAAAGGGGCTCCGTATCCTGAACATAAAGGACTACCACCACTTCATCTGGAACGGATAGCTTGTACCGCGTGTCATATAACGCATCGTCCCTTCTTACCCGTGTCTATTATTGACCCATTAACAGGTAAAGCGATGACCTTACCGGAAATTCAAGATATGACTTATTGGGGAGCCTTTGAATTTGGTGCTTTCTGGGGCTGGTCGCGTAGTAGAGACGATGCGAACCTTATCTTTCCCTATACAGGAGAACAATTACAGCAAGCCAAAGAATATATCATTTCCAATGAAGATAATATCCGTAAACTGTATAAAGATGCATTTTTAACAGAATTACCCGAAGGAAATATTAAAGTTGCCGATTTTGTCCAGCAAAAACAGGGACTTGAAAACTCAGAAGCCCGTGGATTAATGCTAATTACATTGTCCCAATTAATTCGTCCTGCAAAAGAAGCCTTTCCTGTTGTCGTTTTCCGTAATCAAGCATACTCCTACGATGCTGGACAAATACGGGAGTTAAAAGCAACTCCACAACCAAAACGACCTGGGGCAACCATTATAGAATCTTCATTTGATTTAGGCAGAAGCAAACCTGACGGAAAAATCTATGCTCAAAATACGCAGGTTTCCGCATATTGGGTTTATCTCGATAAAGAGGAAGTTCGTCCTGTATTACTTAAAGATATGAAAAAGGCTTATGATTGGTTAACATCACAGGAATACAGTTTCCGTCTTTATCCTGCACAACCCCAAAGTGGACAGGTTTCCCCGTCACTTCCGGAAAATCCTTTCAAACAGGCACAGCAAACATCTACATCGGAAAATACAGGGGCATTACAGGCACAAGTACCTGCTCCAGCAGATACAGCAGACCGTAAAAAAACAGCCGAAGAAGTTCGGCAATTAGCAGAGATGGAAGCAAACCTGAAAACTGCTATTCAGGAGAAAGTAAAAGTATATGCCGTCTCAGATACTCGACCCTTAAAAATCTATGATGATAACAATGATACCTTCCCAGAAGTAAATTCTCAGGAGGAAATTGGATTGTTCGCATGGGCGATTAAACAGACCGTTCCATCATTACGCGACAAGGATTTGTATTATCTGAGAGGGACAACTGTTTTCCGTGTTAGTGTCAAAGGTGGAGACAATCCCTATGACCGTGAATTTTTAGATATGGATCGTATTGGTGAAAACAAACCTTTTATTGCAATTACAAGATACGAACAAAAAGAAGAACCCGGTGAATTTAGTTGGGATAAACCTAAACAAGTTTGGAAACCTGTGGAGATGCGACTTTGCTCGCCGTATGAGGCAGAAATTGTCCAGGTTGACCCCAAAGCATATCCATCTATCATGGCTATGGCAAAACCATTAGAATGGACTGTCTCTCACGGTGTAGAACCAGCGACCCGTGCGTATGGTGCCAAAGGCTGTACAGATTGCCACTCTGAAAATTCTTCGTTCTTTATGGGTAGTATGCTTGTAGACCCATTCTCAGAAGATGGTACCCCAAAATATGTTCCACTGTGGAGTGTTTTGGGCTATGATATTTCCAACTTGAAATTAGGAGCATGGCGTGAAGGCGTATTGAAAAAATATGCTCCATGGATTGTGCTTATACAATTATTGCTAATCCTTGTCCATTATGTCCTTATCGGTAGAAAAGAAGGTACTCCTGTTGGAAAACCGAATGTCCTCCGTTTCCGTGGCTATGAACGGATAGCCCATGCGGTTGTTATGATTAGTGTTACATTCCTGGCGATTACAGGTTTCTTCTTCCTTTTGGGGCAACACGACCCCTTAGGACCATGGGCAAGGGTATGGCATACATGGTTCGGCTATGTAGCCTGTGTCGGTGTTGTATGTATCTTCTTATCCTGGGTAGCCTTCATGTTCCCTGCCAAAGGAGATTTCAGTTGGTTGCTGAAAGCCGGCGGTTATTTAGGTGGTGTTAAAGGACATGTTCCAGCGGGCAAGTTCAATGCAGGACAGAAAATCCTGTTCTGGTTAGCAATACTTGCATCAGGAACTTGTGGAGTAACAGGAGTTGTTATGGCTTTAAATCGTGGTGCTCACTTTGCGAATCAAGAGGTATACTATACCATTCACGATGTATCGGCACTTGTTATGATACTGGTACTTATTGCTCATATTTATTTAGCCGCTTTTGTTGTTCCTCATAGTCTGCGGGCTATTTTTGGTGGAAAAGTAAGCGATGTCTGGGCAAAAGAACATCATTCACTCTGGGCTTTTACAGTAATTGATGATAAACATAATTCATCGGAGCATTAGTTTTCCCCATAGTTAAACCGTATATATTCTTTTCTAAAATAACATTAGGAGTATGATATGAAAATCCTGTCTTTATTGGGAAGCCCTAAAAAAAATGGAAATACCGCACATGCGTTAAACTACCTCGAAGAACAACTGAAACAACAAAATCACGAGGTAAAACATATCCATGTTTCTTCCTTATCTATTGAAGGATGTAGAGAATGTTATTGGTGCAAACAGGAAGGGAATTTTTTATGCTGTAATAATGATGACGCAATACCTATCTTAAAAGAAATGGTTGATGCGGACGCAATCCTCTTTTCAGCCCCGACTTTTTGTTGGGGTTTTCCTGCTCAAATGAAAGCCCTTCTCGACCGTATGTTCTGCCTACTTTCATGGAAAGAAGGGGATACAGAAAGTAAATCCCTGCTGGAAGGGAAAACTATGGCACTTATTGTAACCGCAGGTGGTGAAGTAGAAAATAATGCAGAACTCTTGGGAATTGCTTTTAACAATATGGTTGAATTTATGAATTGTAAATCTGCAGGAATTGTTTATATTGCTCCCTGTGAAGGTATCCAATCTATCAATGATTCAATTAAGCAACAATTAGACAAGTTATCTAAAAATTTTTAATTCCTTTAATGTAAATCAATATGAAGGATATTTAAAACTTATTTTCCTTATTATGTTATTGTAATCATTGCCCTTCTATTTTATCTATCCTAATGTGTTTAAGTGTTACTGTTCTTTTATTTTTTTATATACAACAAAAAGAGCAGAGGGTTTTTCAGGGAGTGTTAGTGGAACTCCATAATCCATTAGTTCTTTTCCCGTGAGTTCTAAGGGTTGTGTCTCTTTATGAAGTTGGGTAATGCGATATTTTGCTTCTAATTCTAAACCGTGTAGGGGTAATCGCATACTTTCTGTGTCAGATTCTTCACGGCGGAATGCCTGTATCATACCCGTTCCTTTGCTTGGTAAATTGAATTGCCATGCTATCCAGGCATTTTTTTCGAGCGAGTAAGGGGTTAGTGGATAATAATCGCCGTAATAACTCTCGGCATAAAGTTTTCGTTGTTCGATAATATTCATTAGCCTTTGCCAATCAATATCATCCTGTCTCTGGTCAAAGCAGGCAGTAAAACTGGGGCACAATACACTCATGACTTCATAGTCCGATGTTTTAGAGGTGCCTGTGCCAAAAAATGGGAACCACTCGGATAATGCCCATGTATGGCATTGATTCCCGATAGGTTCCATAATGTAATCACTTCGTAATAAAGGTACAGCCCGTCGTAAAGTTTCTAAATCATTGCGTCTACCACCACTGGCACAGGAATCTATCAACATATTGGGATGACGCCGCAATAATTCATCCCAGTATGCAAAATAACCTTCTATATGTCGTATCTCTGTAATTCCCTGTCTGTCCGGGGTATCGTTTTTTCGCCAGAAGTCCAATGGGTCCATATTAAAATCCTGGCGGTATAAATCAATGCCTTCTTTCGTTAGGATATTATCTATATGGTTTATTAGCCATTCTCTTGCCTGAGTATTTCCGAGGTTTAGCAATCCTCCTTCTTTTCCACCAAGAATCCATTCCGGATGGTTTTCTGTAAGCCATGTCCCTGCATGCACACGCTCTGGCTCAAACCATACAAGTATTTTGACCCCTTTGTTGTGTGCAAAATCGGAGATAGGCTTGAAACCACCGGGAAATCTCGTCTCATCCACGACCCATGTTCCTGTTTTAGGCCATTGACCATCGCAGGGATACCAACCCGCATCCATCCACCAGTAATCAAGGGAGAAACCTCGTTGAAGGTATTTTTCAATAAACATTAATTGTGTATCGGTGTTTGCATTAACCATTTCGCCGTATTGATGAGAACTGCATGCGAAAAGCATAGGCACTTTGGGAGGGTTTCCGTAAGGATGGGGTAAATTATGAGCAATCATCCATTGCCTCCATAAGTTTTGCCCGCGTTGTTTGTCCCCAAGATAAAATAAAAGAACTACCATAGGTCCGCGGACTTCTTCTCCGGGATATAAAGTAAAATGGGTAAGTTCCTGCCCTCCTTGAATGGATAAAGTGCCTTCCTTATCTCGATAAAACCGACAGGACCATTGTCCCGCCCAACTGATAGCGAAAATGAGTCCTGCATCTTCTCTTTGAAAATTAAAATAAGGGAATGTTGTCTGTGTCGGGCGTCCCCCTGTATTGGCAAGTTTAATTTCATAATCCGTATTCATCGGTTCGATTATAGGTTCATAACTGTCTGCAGTGCAGTTATCCCCTTTATTCCGATGAAGGACAGTGCGTTGCTTACTAAAATCAGGAAATATTGTATCTATTGTTTTTAAGTCTTGTAATATGGGCGTATTTTTACCTCCAACATTCTTATAATAAGCAGTCCATTCAATTACAGGGAAATGCAGATATTGAATGGCTTTATATCGAACAATCAAACCTGTTTTAGTATGTGTCAACTTCAAAGTGCTGGTTACTTTATCGTTAGATTTTTCTTTTTTTATTTCTCGTGTCCATTCTTCTGTATTCTGATTTGCGGGAGTATCACCGATAAGTAATGAACCGGGAAATAGGTCTTCAGGGCGGGATACTTTTTCGCCGAACCAGCGTTCAAAAGATGTGCTGGCTGAAGATAGTTCTTCTGGTAAAGATGTTGTTTGTGCATGTAAGCCAAAACTTATACTAATCAGAAAAATAGTTATCAAGAATGTTTGTTTCATAAAAAGCCCTTTTAACAAGTAATGGTAAGATCGCATGTAATTTTTAAATTTAATTATCAAATTGAATATCGTTGGTGATTTCGATGAGAAATTCTACATCCTGTTTTAGGATTTGTTTTTTTTGAGTAATGTCCTCAAAATGCCCCAGGGACTCATCCTCAATACATAGAACACCATCATAATTGGATTTTTTTAGTTCTGGTAATATCCCCTCTATATTTACATCCCCTTTGAATATAGGACAAAGATATGTAGCGTATTCCCAGCCCGTTTCTCGGTAAATTTCTTGTGCTGTTTTGGGGTAAGCAATATTTTTGATATGTGTATGTTTTGCGTATGGAGCAAGTAGTTTTAATATGGCTTCTGTTTCAGATAGGGGATAGCCTCGCCAATAGAAGTTACCGAAATCTAATGTTAATCCAAATCGAGGGTCATCAATCGTATGAACGACAGATAAAAGAAAAATGGGATTGTTTCCCTCTTTTCCATGGTTTTCAATACCAAAATTAATGGGAGTATCCTGTATTTCAGCGAACAATTCTGAAAAAATATTAGTGAATAATTCGATTTTTCCCCCGAAGGTATATAAATGCTCTTGCTGGAGGAGTGAATCTATACGAATAACCTTAGCGCCTAATGTGGAAGCAATGTTTACTGCATTTTTAAACCAATCTATGGATTGTTCTTCTGTGTGCATACTTATATCAAAATCTGTAAGTAATGCTGCTACAAAAATATTTTGTTCTTGTAATTCTTTTTTAAATGAAAGTAATGTCTCTTCCGATTTTAATGAAATTTTATGGTTTGAATTTAAAGGATAAGATTGAAACTCGTTATTTAGATGCAATTCGAGATGATTAAGATTAAGGAACTTAAGTCCTTCTGTAATAGATGAAAAAGATTCCAACAAGATTTCATCACGAATGGCAATATTCATCCGCTATTTCCTCCCGGTGTTTTTGATGCTACTGTTAAAAATCTTTTGATAAGAAAGACCCTATATTCTTCTTGTGATAGAGGTCCTACATGATACCTATTGATATGGACAAAACCATCTTCACTTAAAGGGAAAAAGTCTGTGGAATCTGTTTCGATAGGTGATAGGACACGAATAAGGAATGAGGAATTATTTAAAAGACTTGCTAATGAAGAAGGAGTAAAAAAGTGAAATCTGGTTTTATCTTCTTCAAGGGTTTCGTCCCATGTCCCTTGAAGCAATTTTAATACATGTCGGTAATATTGCACATTAGGTTCTGCAGTTATAAGGATACCATCATTTTTTAACACACGATGGAGTTCATTAATCGTTTGTGCCAGACTAAAACAGTCTGAAAGGATGTTTTCTCCGATAATAAGCGTGAATGACTTATCCTCAAAAGGAAGTCCTTCTTTCCCCAATGTTGTATAGTGCAGTGAGTCGAAGTTGTCTTTATAAGGGACATTCTGAATGTCATCGGTCACTATTCCTTGAAGAGAAGATTCCTTTTTCTGTTTTACTTGTGTAATAAAATTTTCGTCAAAAAAATTAATTGTTAAGACTTTGGAAAAGATATTGGGAAACTGATTAACAATTTCATCTTTTAAGACATTTTTTATCATTGTGTTTTAGGGTCTTTCCGGGATTTCTTCCCAATTCATTTTAAATGCTTCCGCAACTGCTTTATAAGTAATTTTACCTTTATATAAGTTTACACCTTTGCGTAGTGCTTTGTCATGTGCAATTGCTTTGTCAATACCTAAATCTGCAATCATCAAACCATAACCTAATGTCACATTTGTTAATGCATAAGTAGAGGTTCGGGGAACAGCGCCGGGCATGTTGGTTACACAGTAGTGTATTACATCATTGACGCGATAAGTAGGATTGTCATGAGTAGTGGGCTTTGATGTTTCAATACATCCTCCCTGGTCAATGGCAATATCAACGATAGCGGAGTTGGGTTTCATATTCTTTATCATATCTTTTGTAACCAATCGTGGTGCTTTTGCACCCGGAACCAGCACGGAGCCAATCAATAAATCCGCCTGAGACACTTCTTCCGCAATATTAGCACGATTGGACATTAAAGTAGTTAATCGCCCCTGCATGATGTCTTGCATATATCTTAATCGTGCTGGATTAATATCAATAACTGTTACATGAGCACCCATGCCTACCGCAATAGTGCATGCATTGGAACCTGCTACCCCGGCTCCCAGTATAACAACCTTTGCAGGTTTTACCCCGGAAACACCTCCTAATAAAACTCCCATACCTCCCTGAGTGGTTTCTAAACAGCGGGCACCGATTTGAACCGATAAACGACCTGCAACTTCACTCATAGGTGTCAATAGTGGTAGAGAACCATCATCCAATTGAATAGTTTCGTAGGCTACACCAATTATCTGTTGTTTCAGTAATCCACGCGTTAATGCTTCGTTTGATGCTAAATGAAGATAGGTATACAAAATTTGTCCGGGGCGGCATAGTTTTATTTCATTTTCCAGAGGTTCTTTTACTTTGATTATCATGTCCGCCTGTTCCCAGATTTGTTTAGCAGATGAAATAATTTTTGCTCCTGCACTACGATAATTATCATCAGAAATTCCACTGCCTAATCCTGCTCCTTTTTCAACGAGAACAGTATGTCCATGTGCTACAAAGGCAGAGACACCCGAAGGAACAATACCCACTCTTTTTTCACCCGGTTTAATTTCTTTTGGTACTCCAATAATCATAAAACTACTCCTTTAATTTTTTTGTTTAGCAAAGAATTATAAAAATTATATTATATATTTATTTGTTATTCATATTATTGGTTTTTATCATGAAATTCAAGTTTAAAGGTATATTTTTTATCTAATCTTCGACTAAAAGAGGAGTAATATCGCGGATTTCTTTTCGGCTCAGGTCTTGTTGGTGAAGTGGAAAAGGGCAAATAATCAAGTCTATATATCCTCGTAAGCCTAACCAGATAGACTTCCGTTTGTAGTGAAAAGGCAAGGAAGGATGAAGAAATATAAATCGGGAAAGAAAAGTTCCGTAACTGCCGTTCCATTCTTTCTGGATTTTTTTATAGTCTTCCATGTCCTGATATTTCCAGAGGATATAATCTTCAAAATAATAATTAAACACTTCGCCCAATAAAGAGTTACGCGAAAAAGCAAGTTTCCGATACATCCCCTGCATATTTCCCATACTCCATGGGACAAACTGTTCTGAATGTATCAGTTTCGTTTTTAGAATTAAATCGTATAGGTCAATAGTTATGTTTTGTGTTTCTTTATTATTTGTGGACATGCTTTAATCAATAGGGTTTCTTTGTTTTTATTCTGATGTATGGTTGTTATCTTCTTCTTTATCAAGGGTTTCATCCGTGTCGGTAGTTAATCCGTATTTTTGAAGTCTGTAACGGAAAGAACGGGGAGTTAAACCGAGGATTTTTGCAGATTTTTTCTGGGAGTATTTTGTATATGCCAGAGCCTGTTCTATCAATCCTCGTTCTATTTTTTCTATAAAATTTTCTAAATCAAGTCCTTCAGGGGGTAATTTAATCTGTTCGATATTATTTATCGCTACTTGTTGTATTGATTTATTGGCGATGGTTTGTTTTAGCGAATCGGGGATGTGGTTTAAATCAATTTCTGTTTCGTAACATAAGGCAAGAATCCGTTCGATGAAATTAGAGAGTTCTCGAATGTTTCCGGGCCAGGAATAGTTTAAGAATAGTTCAACAACATTGGGGGTAACTTTAGGGGTTGGCAAACCCATCCTTGAAGAATGCATTTTAAGAAAATGATTTATCAAGAGAGGGATATCCTCTTTTCGTTCTCGTAGCGGAGGAACTGTAATTGGAATGACATTGAGGCGGAAAAACAGGTCATTTCGGAATAGAGACTTATTTACCATTTCTTCCAGATTTTTATTTGTGGCAGAAATTATGCGTATATCTACTTTTATTTCCTTTGTCCCACCTACGGGTGTAACGATACTATTATCTAAAACACGCAAAAGTCGAGCCTGTAAACTCATAGGCATTTCGCCGATTTCATCGAGGAAAACTGTTCCACCATTAGCAACGACTAATAATCCTTCTTTATCCTCTATGGCTCCTGTGAAGGCACCGCGTTTATACCCAAACAATTCACTTTCTAATAATGTCTCGGGTATCGAGGCGCAGTTTATGGCAATGAAGGGTTTATCCGCACGGGGACTTAGGCGGTGTATTCCTCGTGCTATTAATTCTTTACCAACACCACTTTCACCATAGATAATGACGGTACTTGGTAGTTGTGCTACACGATATATCGTTTCTCGAATTTTTTCAATGGCGGAGCTGGTCCCAACAATTTCTTCAAAGGGCTGCAATAAAGCCCGTTCTGTTCGTAATGCTTTATTTTCGCGTAGCAAATGATGTTGTTCGATAGCCTTCTGGACACGCAGACAAACTTCTTCATTACTTTTGAACGGTTTCTGGATATAATCCGTTGCACCTGCTTGCATGGCTTCTATGGCGTTTTCAACACTACCGTATGCCGTAACCATGATAGTTGGCAGATCTGGAATATTCTCTCTTATCCATTTTAAAATTTTCATTCCAGCAAGGGGGTCATTATTCATTACCAAATCCGTTACAACAGCATCAAAAGTTTGTTCTTTTAGTATTCGAACGGATTCTTCTACGCTTTCAGACGTTTGACAAACAAAACCACCTCTCTCAAGAATGATAGCAATGACTTCTCGCATGCTCTCTTCATCATCTATTATCAGAACACGGAATTTATTTGTTGCCATCCCGCCTATCCTTTGTTAATTGATGTGTTCACAACAGACTGTTGTTTATGTTTTTTCTATATATCGGGGTAATCGGACAATCATTGTGGTTCCTTTTTTTAAGTTGGATGCCACATGAATAGTACCATCATGGGCGGATATAATTCGAAGACTTATCGTTAAGCCCATACCAATACCATGTTTTTTCTCTGTATAAAATGGGTCAAAAATGCGTGTAATTTTTTCTGGTGAAATTCCTGTTCCTTCATCTTTAAAATGTATTTCAATAGGTCCTTTTTCTTCTTCCCCTGTTAAAATAATAGTTAGTTTTCCTCCCTCATACATTGCTTCAATTGCATTTTGAGCCAGATTTTGGAATACCAGAATTATTTGTTCGTCATCTCCCTTGATTTTGCAATCTTTTGTCTGAGGCTCGATAATTAGTTCTACTTCGTATCTTTTATCCTGAGGGATACTGTTCTTAAATTGTTCCACAAATCGGATTAATAATTCGGGTAGATTTATAATTTCTTTATTTTGAGAGGGTTCTCGGGCAAAATTTAGAAAGGATGTAATAATGTAGTTTAATCGATCACATTCTCGCACAGCGATGGAAGACAAGCGATTGAGTATATCTCTGTTGTCCATGTTTTTGGTGATTTCTGCTACAGCCCCGCGAATGGAAGCCACCGGATTTCGTATTTCATGGGCTAAACCCGCTAACTGTTCACCGATAGCCGCGAGTCGATCGTGTCGTCGTAAGTCCTGACGAATCTGGTCTAATTCGCTTAGGTCTGAACAGGAAGCGATAAGAGCAATTACGCGTCCTTTGGGGTCTAATAATCGGTTCGTAGTTAATCCTATCAATTTTTGTTTTCTACTTGTTGGGGTATATATATAAAATTCATAACTGGAGAAGTCGCGATTTAATCGCAATGCGGTTGTAATGGGACACTCAAACTCAGAGATAGTCTTAATCAGTCCTTCTACATGTTTGCCTATTATGTCTTCTTCATCTACTTCAAAAATACGACAACCAGCACGGTTTAAACTTCGAACAATCCCATTGGCGTCTGTAATGAGGAAGCCACTATTCATGTTGTTTAATATATCCTGCTGGAACTGTTTCAGGATGGAGACTCGTTGATTCCAATAACCACTGATAAAACCTGTAAATATAAAGGACATTGCCTGGATTAGAAAAGAATACCAATATTGGAGAGATGCCAAACTTAAATTCCCTTCCAATGCAAATTGCAAACCCATGAATACCGTTGAAAATAAAGCAAAGAGAAATCCCTGGTAAATTCCTAATAGGAAACCGGCTTCCATAATAACGATGACAAGTAGGAAAGTAAAGGAACTGGCATATCCCTCTGTAATACTAATGGTGGCACAGACGATACCAAAATCAACAAACATCTGAGCCCATAACAGAAAATTAAGTCGTTGGGACCCTTTATACAGTTCATACAAGTGCCAGATGCTTAATATTAAAGCAACGACATAAATGGGGAGGAAGAAATAGAAGAAAGAAGGGTTCAGGTAAAGATAAAATCCTGCGGTAACAAGAAATAAAACAAAAATCCTACCAATACCGACAATCCATAACCAGCGAACAGGTCCTTCATAAGTTGTTTTTGTGAGAGAAAAAATACGGGTTTTCACCCCGCTGAACCTCCTCGTTCGATAAGATTTAATAATCCTTCTGGATTGGGACTGCGTTTGAATGCCAAATCTTTTGTAATCAGTCCTCTTCGATATAAACGATATAAGGATTGGTTCATTGTCATCATCCCTTCCCCTTTCCCAATTTCAATCATGGAAGGAATTTGTTCTAACTTCTGAGCCCGAATGAGGGAACGAATAGCGGGATTGGGTACCATTACTTCTGTAGCAAGCACACGGCCCTGCCCGTCAGCACGAGGAATGAGTTGTTGCACAATAACCCCTTCAAGCACGAAGGAAAGTTGGGTTCGCACCTGTTCTTGCTGTTCCTGAGGGAATACATCAACGATACGGTTAATTGTCTGAACGGCGTCGTTTGTGTGCAATGTAGCAAAAGTAAGGTGTCCTGTTTCTGCAACGGTTAACGCTGCCTGAATAGTCTCGGTGTCACGCATTTCACCAATCAAAATTACATCGGGGTCCTGTCGAAGCACTCGTTTTAAAGCACTGGCAAAGGTCTTTGTATCCACATTAACTTCACGCTGATTAATGATAGACCTTCGGTGTGAATGTAGATACTCAATAGGGTCCTCAATAGTTATGATATGTACATCGCGTTCCACATTAATTTTATCAATAAGTGCCGCCAGAGTGGTTGATTTACCGCTGCCTGTGGGACCACATACAAGGATTAGTCCATAAGGACGGTAGGCAAAATCTGCTACAACGCGTGGTATGCCTAATTGTTCAAAGGACATGATTTCATAAGGAATAGCACGGAATGCGGCGACAACAGACCCACGGTCGCGATAGACATTCAGACGGAAACGACTGAGTTTTTCTACTCCAAAGGACATATCTAATTCTTTTTCTTTTTCAAATTCTGCTATCTGGTCTTCATTCATTACGGAGTAAATAAGTTCTTGTGTCATTTCCGGGGAGAGACGAGGGTAGCCCGGCATATATTCCAGCCTACCATGCACGCGAATTACAGGTGGAACACCCACAACAATATGCAAATCGCTTGCCCCTGCTTTTATCATTTTTTCTAAAAGTTCGCGAATATCAAATGCAAGTCTCATAATTTCTCCTTTTTTATGTTGAAATTGTTATGCCCATGTAACAAGCCCTACTTCAAATTTATTTGCAAGATTGGGACAATATGGGAAAACACGGACAGAATAGCCTGATAATCCTGTTTCTTGGCAAGAAATGGTTCCTTTGAAACGAAATACTCGGTCTTCGATCTTCTTTTCAAAATCCATATTAACTGCAGTACCTTCTTTAATAGAGCCATCATGGTTTAGATGACCAACATACGCTTCTACACGCACATCTTTTTCAGAAAGATTGTCGAGATATACATCTGCTTCAATAGGAATTTCTGTTCCTACCGGGATATCGCCATGTAGTTTAGTCTCAACATGAACAAACCGAATATTATTCCATGCAGACCGAACTTTGTTTTTCCATGCGGCTAACTCAATGGCATATTTGCGGTTATCTTTGCGGAAAATGATACGCCGTTCGGAGAACGGAATATAGGCTTTTTCTGCATATTCTTGAACCATTCTATAAGTATTAAAGATTGGACAAATTGTGCGAATGGCTTCTTTCATTCGCAATATCCATTCGCGAGGTAATCCATCCGATCCGCGGTTGTAAAACATAGGAATAATTTCCTGTTCCAGTATTTCATATAGAGCAGAACTTTCTACCCGATCCTGTTCTTCCGTAGATTCGTAAGTTTCACCTTTACCAATAGTCCAGCCGTTATGTCCTAATTCGTTTGCCTCACACCACCAGCCATCAGGAATACTGATATTCAAGGCGCCATTTGCAGCCGCTTTCATTCCACTGGTGCCACTGGCTTCCATAGGTCTGCGGGGTGTGTTGAGCCAACAATCTACACCCTGAACCATATATCGAGCTACATTTATGTCATAATCTTCGAGAAACACGATGTGACTTCGCACTTCAGGATCCATAGCAAAATGAACAATTTGACGAATAAGTTCTTTCCCTTGAATATCCTGAGGGTGGGCTTTACCTGCAATAATTATCTGCACGGGTTTATCTTTATTAAGTAAAATCTTTTTTAGTCGTGCAGGGTCACGGAATAAGAGGGTCACTCGCTTATAGGTAGCAAATCTTCTCGCAAATCCGATAGTTAAACATTCCGGGTCTAAACATTCACTTGCGAAGTTAATTCCAGAAGGAGGAGCCCCACGATTAATTAACTGTTTTTTTAGTCTACGACGCGCAAAATCTACCAACCGTTCTCTACGGCGTTCATGAGTTCGCCATAGTTCCGTTTCAGGTATCTCTTTAACTTGTTCCCATATTGAATGGTCTTCGGGACTATTCAGCCAACCGGGTCCTAAATAACGGTCATAAAGGTCTGCGAGGTCACGAGAAATCCAGGAGCGAATATGAACGCCGTTTGTTATAGAAGTAATAGGAATTTCATGCTGTGGAAGATCTTTCCACACACGGGACCACATTTCACGGGATACAATTCCATGCAACTTACTAACTCCATTTGCACCAGCACACAATTTTAAGGCGAGAACCGTCATGCAGAAAGGTTCACGAGAATCATTGGGGTCTTGCCTGCCTAATGCAAGAAATTCATTTAAACTTATCCCAACATCTTGGCAATACTTGCCAAAATATCGCTCAATTAAGCCGGGGTCAAACATATCATTTCCAGCAGGAACGGGGGTATGTGTGGTGAAATAACTCCCCGCCTTGACAGTTTCAACTGCCTGAGCAAAGGTCAGTTTCTCATTCAATACCAATTCTTTAATTCGTTGAAGTACCATGAAAGATGCATGTCCTTCATTCAAATGGAAAATAGTCGGACGTAGTTTTAATGCATGGGCTGCAATAACACCTCCCATGCCTAACATAATTTCCTGTTTGATACGCGTTTCACGGTCACCACCATATAACTGCCCTGTAATAGCACGGTCTGCAGGAGAATTTTCCTCATGGTCTGTATCTAAAAGATATAAAGGAACACGGCCTACCTGACATTTCCATATATATGCCTTGACCATGCGTCCCGGATACTCCACCTCTATAACCATGGATTCCCCTTTTTCATCCTTTACTTTCTGTATAGGCATATTGTAAAAATCATTGGGCGGATAAAGTTCTTGTTGCCAGCCATCTGGATTGAGATACTGATGAAAATATCCCTCACGGTAGAGCATACCTAATCCAACCAGAGGCATGCCCAAATCACTTGCTGCTTTTAGGTGGTCTCCTGCAAGAACACCTAAACCACCCGAATAAATATTTACACTTTCATGAACACCAAATTCCGCGGACATATAAAGAATGCACATATCTTTAGGGGCATCGGGGTTACGCTCGAAGTAAGTATTGGTATTCATATAATCTTGCAATTTTGAATAGACCCGTTCCATGTGAGAGAGAAAACTATCGTTCTTTGCCAATTCATCTAATTTTTTCTGACTTATTTTTCCCAATAACATTTTTGGATTTTGTCCACATTCTACCCATAAATCACGGTCCATGCGGAAGAATAAGTCAATCGCTTCCGGGTTCCAGCACCACCAGAGGTTATTTGCAATTTCAAGAAGTTTTTTTATTCGTTCCGGTAAATTAGGAATGACATTAAACTGAAAAATATTACGCATTATTTATAACTCCATTATGGGCTATAATTTTTATAAAAATTATAATTTACAGTTTTAATTTTGACTTATATTGTGGTAATCTATTTTACATGAAGTGAAAATATAATATCACAATTAAAAACCTAAAGTATATAAGGGATATTGGTTATGAATTCTAAACACACACACTCATCTACTTGCAGTTGCTGCGGTATTTCCCGCAGATGTTTTCTTGCTTCAACTGCTGCCGCAGGTTTGACGATACCTTTAATCACATCCGCACAAATGGAATTCCCAACAGAAAGTGAATTGAAACAACCTATAAATTTAGGAGATTTCCGTCCCAAGCCAGCTGTTCGTATTGTAGGCGTGGTTGTTCGCGAGAAACCTCCATATTGGTTAGGCTGGCCCGGGACCTCGTATGATGTAGAAGGAATGAGAAAGCAATTTGAACAGGCTTTTATCAATTCAGCCAACAAAGTCGGCGTTCAGTTTGAAATGCTACCTGACCCTATTGAAGATGATACTGTATTGGAGAAATTTATTAATCAAATGTCAACGGAGAAACCGGATGCCATTCTTGTTCATGTTCAGCATTTAAATGAATGGGGTAGGGTAGATAAAATCCGTAGTGCTAAGGTTCCAATGATTGTTTGGGCTCCATTGGGCACTGTATTTACGACACAGGTTCATGAATTTGCCCGTAGGGAGGGAGTATGCTTGTTATCTACATTAGATACAAGTTGCCTTGAACAAGCGATGCGTATGGTGCGTGCTAAGAAACAATTTGAGATGTCCCGCATACTGGTGGTGCATGGAAAAGAACGAAAAGATGAAGTGATTGAGCGTTATGGGACAAAGATTCGGCATGTACCTCGAGATATGATGGAGAAAATGTTTGAGCGTGTTCCGATAACAGAAGAAGTAAAAGAAGTTGCAGAAAGTATGAAAAAGAAAGCCCAGAAAGTTGTAGAACCTACGGATGAAGATATGATAAATGCGGCTCGAAGTTATGTCGCGGCGAAACATTTGTTGCGTATGGAAGATGCGAATGCGATAACAACCGATTGCTTAGGGATGGTTACCATGAAAACGGTGCCGACACCTCCGTGTTTAGGTGCTTGTATCTTTCAGGATGAGGGTGTAACTTATGGCTGTGAGGCAGATGTCTATGGTGCTATGTCATTAATGTTAACCAGTTATCTTTTCGATAAGCCCGGTTTTATGAATGACCCTGTTCCCGAAACAATCAAGAATGAACTCATTACAGCCCATTGTGTCTGTGGAACAAAACTAAATGGATTTGATAAACCTTCCGAACCATTTATCATCCGTTCCCATTCCGAGTCGGCTTTAGGTGTGTCCTTACAAGTATTATGGAAAATAGGGCAACCAGCGACACTGGTTCGATTACAAAACCCTAATGAACTTATTTTAGACAATGGAACTGTAACTGCAAATATTGATACTCCCCCTGCAGGTGGTTGTAGAACGCATTTTTCCTTGAAAATGGATTACATTGAAGAAGCCAAAGATACATTAGGTTTCCATCAGGTTGTGTTTTATGGTAATCATCGCAGAGATGTGAAAAACTTCTGTCAGATGTATGGTATAAAAGTTATTCACTCTCCGTCACAAGCCAATCCTATGATACCGATGGAAGCATAAATAAATTTGTAGCACCTCTCCTTAAATTGTTCGGGTCTGTCGGAAGTATCTGGCAGGCCCGACTTATTTAATGCGTCCAATCTATCTGACTATCTATTGTGATTTTTTAAGAGGTTCGCCAGAGAGATAACGATGAATGGATACGGCAGCAGTTTTTGCCTGTCCCATAGCGCTGATTACAGTTGCGGCGCCAGAAACTATATCGCCCCCTGCGAAAATGCCAGGAACGGATGTTTCCATTGTTTCCGGGTCTACGACAATAGTGCCGTGTTTGGTAGTTTGTAATTCAGGCATAGATTTAGGGATGAGAGGATTGGGTTGATTGCCAATAGCAATGATGACCGTGTCTACTTCCATAATAAACTCAGACCCTTTAATAGGGACAGGTCTGCGTCTGCCAGAAGCATCCGGTTCACCCAATTCCATTCGGATACATTCCATTCCGACAACACGATGGCGTTCATCGCCAAGGATACGGACAGGATTATTTAAAAGGAGCATTTTTACCCCTTCTTCTTCGGCATGATGAATTTCTTCGGCACGGGCGGGCATTTGTTCACGGGCACGACGATAGACGATACTTACATCTCCGCCCAGACGCAAAGCAGTGCGTGCTGAGTCCATAGCCACATTGCCACCACCAATCACGGCAACTTTATTCCGTTTGATAGGAGGTGTATCGTATTTCGGGAAGAGGTAAGCTTTCATAAGGTTCGATCGGGTAAGATATTCGTTTGCAGAATAGACACCTACCAAATTCTCACCAGGAATACCCATAAAAGAAGGGAGACCTGCTCCTGTTCCGATAAATACCGCATGATAACCTTCTTCATCAAACAATTCGCGGATTGTGCAGTTCCGTCCAATGACGAAATCCATTACAAATTCGACACCCAATCGTTTGAGATATTCCACTTCCGCACGGACGATTTCTTTAGGAAGACGAAATTCGGGTATACCATACATAAGCACGCCACCGGGTTCGTGTAAGGCTTCAAAAACAGTAACCTCATACCCTAATTTAATAAGGTCGCCGGCTACAGTAAGTCCTGCGGGACCTGCACCGATTACGGCTACGCGTTTACCCGTTTTGGGTGGAATTTCAGGCAGTTGCACCTGTCCACTGGCTCGTTCGAAATCTGCACAAAACCGTTCTAACCTACCGATGGCTACCGGCTCACCTTTGACACCTAATATACATTTGCTTTCGCATTGTTCTTCCTGCGGGCATACGCGTCCACAAACTGCAGGAAGGGCATTTTGGAGTTTGATACGCTGAGCCGCTTCAATGAATTTGCCCTCTTTGATGAGATGGATGAAACCCGGAATATCAATATGAACAGGACAACCCTCGACACAGCCGGGTTTTTTACATTCGAGACATCGGGATGCTTCTAGCATAGCCAATTCCGGGGTATAACCAAACGGTACTTCTTCAAAATTGTAGCGACGGTCTTCCGGTGCTTGTTCCGGCATGGGTTGGCGTGGAACTTTTTCCTTCTTTTTAGGTTTTGCTTCCTGCGAAGGGTTGTTTTGTGTCTTTATTTCAGAATTTTCGGATTGTGTCATGGTCTATTAACCTCTTTCCATACAAGAACAATGATGGTGATGATGTTCTCCCTGAACGGTTGTAGAAGGCATGGTGAAACTTATGGCTTGAATTTCTTCGGCACTGTAGGCTTCTCTTCGGTCGCGAACCTCATCCCAATCAACCTGGTGTGCATCAAAGAAAGGACCATCAACACATGCAAATTTTGTTTCACCGCCGATACTAATTCGACAGGCACCACACATGCCGGTACCATCTAACATAATGGGGTTTAAGGCACAAACTGCTTTGATACCTGTATTGCGGGTCTCTTCCGCAGTTATCATCATCATAAAAGGACATCCTACAGCGACAATTAGATCTATCTTCTCGCCGGCTTGAAGTAATCGTTTTAATGCATCAATAGCATGTCCCTTTTCGCCTAAGGATGCATCTATGGTGGTTTGAATAAATTGGTCGCTGACTGCGGAAAGTTCCTTTTCGTAGTATGCAAGATAATGGCTTCGTGCTTCAGAGATAACTATGACTTTATTTCCTTGTTCGCGTAATGAACGCGATAAACGAACCACAGCACCAATACCGTAACATCCCCCTAATATGGCAACAGTTCCATAATGCTGAACTTCAAATGCAGTGCCTAAAGGTCCCACAACATGGGCAAGACATTCACCTTCGGATACAGAAATCATTTTTCGGCTGGACAATCCCTTTTCCTGGATGACTAATGTTATAGTCCCTTTTTCCTCATCCCAATCGCTCAATGTATAAGGAATGCGTTCTGAGTTTTCATCAACCATAACGATAACGAATTGTCCGGGTAGCGCCTTTTTTGCTATAGCAGGAGCATAGATAATAAATTCATAAGTATTGGGAACTAATTCCCTACGGGATAAAACCATAAATGGTTGAAGTTTCTCGGGTAATTTAATTTCTTCTTCTACCAAAGTATCTTCTTTATGGTCTTTGCCATCTTCAAAATTTCTTATGGCTACTAAACCGGTTACATAGTCCTCTATCTTATGTCCTTTGAACCATTCGCGGCGTTCCTTTAAGTTTTGAGACGCTGGTGGGGCGGTTTGTCGGTCAAGGTTTAGTTTGGCTGTATCTAAACCTAACTCACGAGATATTTCCTCGACGGAGGTATATTCCTTCCATGTCTCTGATGAAAGGTTTTTTGCTATTTGTTGGATAATATTCCATTCGGGGATGGCTTCCCCCGGTGGATTACATGCTTTTATTAAAGGTCGCAACTGATTGTTCCTATCCAGAACTGTCCCTGAAACTTCAGCAAAGACAGCCGTTGGATATACCACATCCGCTGATTTTGTCCATTCCGAAGGGAAAATGTCCAAAGAAATAACTACATCGAATTTATTTCGGAATTCCTGTGGGATGAATAAGCCTGTGGTAATAACCGCTTTAACTTCGTCGGGAATATTTGTAAGTTTTGAAAAACCTTTTTTGTCCGGTACAATCTCAAAGTAATACGGAGATTGCATTATTTCTTGTGTAAATTTTTTAAAGATATGTCTATCTTCCAAAGTGCTGGATGTATCACAAACAAAGGCAAATGATTTGCCTGTATAATTTTTCAATAATTCGGCACATCGCTGTATGGTTTCTTCAGATGTTACAGGTCGCAATACTTTATTAATGCGTATTTGTGGAGTACGAAGACGATTGGGGCTATTCAAAAATTCAGGAATTGCGAAATGTCCTAAAACACATACAGGCAGATGGTCATAAACTCCTTTTGCTATTACAGATTTGTTATTCACCGCATATACCGCTAAAGCACAGGCTTCATCACAATAGATGCAGGTAGTTTCGGTCTTCATATCCGGTCGTCCAAACCACTTTGCATATCGGTCTGATAAAGTGCCTGTAGGACATACATCTATACATGACCCACAAAAAGTACAACCTGCTTCATGTAGGTTTCTTCCAAATGCCTGTCCAATATGGGTTTGACTACTGCGATGAACAAAATCAATAACAGACCTACCTTGATGTAATTTACAAACGCGGACACATCGTCCGCAGAGGATACATAGATTTAGGTCTCGGTCAATAAAAGGCTCAGAACGCTCTATAGGTTTATAATGATATTTAGGAGCGACCATAATTTCTGCCAGACCCAAATCTGCAGATAATTCACGCACTTCACATACTTCTTTGTTGTTGCAGGTATGACAACCTGTTGTGGCTCCTACTTTTTCCGATTTGGGACGGTATTTATCGCACAGTTCGCGTCGTTCGCATACAAGGCAGGCACTGGGATGTTCTAACATCATAAGTCCCAAAATATTTCTGCGTAATAGACGCAGTGCCTCTGTTTGTGTGCGGATAACCATCCCTTCGGCTATAGGTGTGGAACAGGATGTGGGATAACCGCGCATACCTTCCACTTCTACAATACATATACGGCAGGCACCAAAAGGTGGCAAAGCAGGATGTGTGCATAGATGTGGAATAGATATTCCATGTCGTAAAGCACATTCCAATATTGTTTCACCCGCTCGACCTTCAAGTGTTTTTCCATCAATAACTACATTCACAATCAAATCACCTCTTTAATATATAACACTTTAATCTGTTTTCTTCTTTCTTTCTTTAATGGGTTCGTAGCGAACTCGAGAACCGCTACGCCGATATACGGCTGAATACATAGCAGGGCATACCCGCAGACACTGACCGCAACGGATACATTTTTCCTGGTCAATCACATGGACTTCTTTCCTTTTGCCAGATATGACTTTTACCGGACATGCCTTGGCACACATCGTGCAACCGACGCAACGCTCCGGGTCTATGTGATATGAGATAAGAGGACTGCAAACAAAAGCACGACACTCTTTCGCTTTAATATGCTCTTCGTATTCATGTCTGAAATACCGCAGTGTGGATAATACGGGATTTGGTGCGGTTTGTCCTAATCCGCATAAGGACCCTTGTTTGATAGTTTGTGCAAGTGTTTCTAAACGAATAATATCCGTTAATTCTCCTTTACCTGCGCAAATCCGCTCAAGGATGCCTAACATAGCGCGTGTGCCGACGCGACAGGGGGTGCATTTGCCGCAAGACTCTGCCTGAGTAAATGAAAGAAAATAGCGAGCAATGTCTACCATACAATTGTCTTCATCTAAGACAATCATTCCGCCGGAACCCATGATACTACCCGCTTTTGTCAGGGATTCATAATCAACAGGCAGGTCTAACATTTCCGCCGGAATACATCCTCCTGAAGGTCCTCCGGTCTGGACTGCTTTTACTTCTTTATCATTTAAGATGCCTCCACCAACTTCAAATATTACCTTCCGCAGAGGAATGCCTAAGGGAATTTCGACCAATCCTGTCCGTTTAATTTTTCCTGCTAAAGCAAAGGTTTTTGTCCCTTTACTGTTTTCATTACCATACTGCACATACCAATCGGCACCTCGATGGAGAATTAAAGGCAAATTCGCTAAAGTTTCTACATTCTGTATAATGGTGGGCTTATCCCAGAGGCCGCTGATAGCCGGGAATGGAGGACGCGGACGGGGCATTCCACGATTTCCCTCGATGGACGCAATCAGAGCCGTTTCTTCGCCACATACGAAGGCACCCGCTCCTTTTTTTATAGTGATGTCGAAGGAGAAACCACTCCCTAATATGTTTTCTCCTAATAATCCGTGTTCATACAGTTGTTGGATGGCAATCTCTAATCGTCGTATTGCCAGAGGATATTCCGCACGACAATACACATATCCATAGCGAGCACCGATGGTATAACCTGCTATTAACATTCCCTCCAATACAGAATGGGGATCACCTTCCAGCACCGAACGGTTCATGAAAGCCCCGGGGTCTCCTTCATCCGCATTACAAATGAGATACTTCTCGTCGGCGGGTGTATTTCGTGCATACGACCATTTTTTCCATGTGAAGAAACCTGCACCTCCACGGCCTCGCAAACCCGATTTTTTTACCTCTTCCAGCACTGCATCCGCACCTATATTTAACGCTTTTAGGAAACCACGATAGCCATTCTGGGCTAAATAATGGTAGAAATTTTCCGGATCAATCAATCCACAATTGCGAAGTATGTTACGGACCTGATGTGCTAACATTGGATGTCTTGTAATCGGAGGTAGTCCCCGAAATTCGTCAGTGCTCATTACACCGATAAGTTTTTCTTCCCATACACCTTCTTCCAAAAAAATCCGAGTTACAAAGTCTTCAGCATTTTCAGGTTTTATAGGACCATAACATATAGGAATCCCTTCTGGAGGTTGAACCATAATAATTGGTTCTAACACACAGGGACCCATACAGCCCACTTCAACAAACATTGCATATTTTTTATTTTGTATTAAAAGTTTTTTTATGATTTCTTCAGTTTCAAGGGCACCTGCGGCTCTACCACAGGTTGCAGAACCTACATAAACCACAGGAATCGTGTTATTTTCTATTTTTCCCCATTCTTCCTGTGCCCGTTCATATAAAATCTCCATTGTATCATTTGCTATCATTGTTCAACACCTGTTTTATTATCTTCTTTCTGACGATATTCTTTAATTACTTCACGAACTTTTTCTTGTGTCATTTGTGCATAAACCTTACCATTAACAGCCATTACAGGTGCTAAGGCACAGCAACCGACACAAGCAACCCGTTCTAATGTAAACAAACCATCTGTTGTGGTATGTCCCGGTTCAATATTTAATTCTTCACGCAACGCCTCTAAAACAATAGAAGAAGCACGGACATGACACGCTGTCCCCTGACATATCTGGATAACATATTTGCCCGGCGGTGTGAATTTGAACTGCGTATAAAATGACGCTACCCCATAGATTTCAGAAGCTGATACTCCTAAATATTCTGCCATTGTATCTACTGCAGGAGAAGAAATATAGCCATAATGCTCCTGTATCTCCTGAAGCAATGGAATAATACTACTGCGTCTGGCAGGGTATTTTTGAAATAATTGTTGTAAACCAAAAACTAACTCATTATTTGATATAGTCAACGATAAAATCCTTCTCGTTGTAAAGCGAAAGGCATTACTGAATTGAAGCAAAAACGGGGCAAGAAATTATACCATGATTATGTAAAAAAAGTAAAACGCATAAACCCTACGCATACCACAGGTAGAATTAGTGATATACAATTATATGGAATAAGAGAAAAAAATACGGAAGTTACCGGTAAAAGAATAAAAATTATTTAAATTTAAGTTATGTGTCTATTATATCGGGAGGGCTTTCGTGTGGAGGTTTTTGTTTGTAAAAGAAGGGTAATAGGAATATACCCGTAAAAAATCCGCCAATATGTGCCCACCATGCGACGCCTGCAACATCTTCAGAATTTGCCATAACAACCAGTCCGTTGAGAAGTTGTAATATGAACCAGATACCTCCAAATAACAGTGCAGGCATTTCTACAAAATAGGGGTAAATAATAATTGGAATAACACATAATATTCGGGCACCTGGATATAAAATCAGATAGGCTCCAAGTATTCCAGAAATAGCACCAGAAGCACCTACGCAAGGGACTTCCGAACCCGGTTGAGTTATAGTATGAATTGTTCCTGCAAATACACCGCAAAGGATGTAGAAAAGTAAAAATCGGAGGTGTCCTAATCGGTCTTCAATGTTGTCCCCAAAAATCCATAGTGCCCACATATTGGAAATGAGATGTAATAATCCACCATGTAGGAATTGGTGGGTAATGAGGGTAATCAATCGGATATGGGCAGGGACAATACCAAAAATCTGGAATATTGATTCTACTTTTTTTTCTGGTAAATCAAAATATTGAAAAAATACGATAGTGTTGAAGATAATTATCAGCACAACGACAACTGGAAATCCCCGTCGTGGGTTGACATCTCGCAATGGAAACATAGATTATCCTATTTTTGTGTTTTAATTTATTGGTTTCTTCCTCTTTGATGGCGATATTTTTCAACCTCTCCCAGAACCTCTTTTAAGTTTGGGGCTTCTTTTTTGTCCATTACCAATATAACATTATTGGCTACGGCTATAACAAGATTCTCTACTCCCGTGGAGACAATGGTAGCGGGAAGTGAATTGTCGTTATAAAGAATAGAATTGACTGTCCGCAGTGAGATGGCACTCCCATGAATTACATTGCCATTTTTATCTTTGGGCATAATGCGTTCCAATGAAGTCCATGAACCCAAATCGTCCCAGCAAAAATTCCCTTTTACCATTACTATGTTTTTTGTTTTTTCCATTAAAGCATAATCAATAGATATATTGGGCAAATCCTGAAAGATAGCATATACTTTATCCATGTTGTTTCGTTTTATTTCTTCGGACATTTTTGTAATTGCAACCCAATAAACGGAATTTGCCTTTTTTATTTCTTCTAGAAATGTTTGTACTTTCCAGAAGAACATACCACTGTTCCAGAAATAATTGCCTGCTTTGAGGTATTCATTTGCGACTTGTTCGTTGGGCTTTTCATGAAATTTTTTTACAGCATATATAGGAGTATCTTTATCATCACATAATATATTTCCTGCTTCAATGTATCCAAAACCTGTTTCAGGGCGTGTGGGGGGGATGCCAATAATCCCCAGGGTATTCTTCTCGGCTACATAATTCATTATGCAGGAAACTGTTTGGATAAAAATGTCTATAGGTTTTATCAACTGGTCTGCAGTAATTACTGCCATCGTAATATCTTTTGCATCTTCGCCGTATTTTGCAAGAAGATGAGCCATAACATAAGACAGACAACCCGCTGTGTTTTTGCGATATGGTTCTGCAATAATTTGTTCTTCTGGTAATAAATTTAATGGGATGAAAATAGATTTGAGTTCTTCGGAGGTTGCCAGCCATATATTGTCCTGCGGAACTAAAGGGAGAATTCGTTCTATAGTGTCTTTTAGCAGAATGTTATTATTATTTCCTAATGGTAAGAGTTGCTTTGGGTGTTGCGGTGTAGATAAAGGCCAGAACCGTTCGCCAATTCCTCCTGCCATAATTACTGCCCATTTTTGATATGTTGTAGGAGTATTTGATTGGCTACTTTTATCCATAAGTTCTATTCCTTTATCCGTATTTAGAAATTATTATAGCAAATAGGCGTATTAATATCTGGAGGCATTTAATTATCAAAATAAGAAGACAATGCTTCCGCTATTGTTTCTGCCATTTTTTGTCGCCATTTGGGGTCGGCTACATTTCGTAAATCAGTGGGATCTGCCAGATTAGCACATTCAATTAAAACTTTTGTGGGGATATCGGTATTTCGGAGGACTGCGGGAACATAAGCATTATATTTTGTCCTTCGGATTACATTTCGAATAGCAGAACCATTTGAATGAACGGCAATATTTTTCTTTTGAGCAGTTTTAATCAATATTTGTGCAAAAATTCTTGAGCGGGCTTCTGAATTAATTCGCTGGGACTTCGTGTAAGTCTTCGGTTGATTTTCATGCCATTCTTTATAAGTGGAATAATTAACTTCATCCCCAAATTTGGGAAGTTTTTCAATTCCTTGATAATAGTTTGCTCCGGGAATATATACCATTAACCCGCGTATAGAGGATTTGTAAATAGCGTCACAATGGATAGTAATGTAAATCATCTTTTCACGAGAAATTTTTGCTTTTTCTTCCTTACGAATAATGCTATTTGCTAATAGCCATCGTAAATGGGCAGATGATACGGAATCTTGAGGATTATGTGGAGGAGTTACCAGAATATATTCATCTTTATCATGGGTAAAGGTTTTATTCATAGAGGGTATATAATTTTGGCTTTCGTCCTTAAGTGTAATATAAACTCGGGCTTGTGTTTTTTGTTCAAGGTATTCCTTCAAACGACAGGCAATATCGTAATTAATCTCATCTTCATATATTTTTTCTTGGTATCTCGGTGCACCGTGGTCTTTACCTCCATGTCCCGGGTCAATAATGACAACAACCCCTTTGAGAGCATTTGTGGTTCCGGTAGTTTTTTTCGTCCTTTTAATTTGCTCCACTTCTTTTTTTACTTCATCTGCAACGCGCCGTTCTTCTCTCCCACTGTGCATGTATATATCACTTAGCATATCTAAAGGAATTTTAATACTTGTGCCAGGTTTAACTGTGCGTTCATTACCAATCTTATTCCGTTTCTTAACAACTTCACAGGCTTTTAATATATCGGCATGCTCCGTATAATCTGTAAATCGGACAATGACGGAATATATCGTTTCGCCTGCCCTTAATTTGTAAGTAGCATATTCACCTAAAGAATCTTTGCCATATTGAAGTTCTTTTGAAAGAGTAGTTCCATTAACGGATATTTTAAGGTCTTCAAAATTTTCATCAAAGGCATCCATCGGTTCTAAAAGATTTTGTCCTGTTTTTTCAACTGGTCTTGTTTTTTTAGATAGTTGCTCTTTTAATTCAGGACTAAAAATAGATGATGGAAAGAATATTCGGCTACCTCCTGATAAAGGCAATTTTTTTCCTGTATTTTTAGGATGTTTCATTATATCTATTCTTTTTGTAATATCGCCTGATAGTGCTATTACCCATAAATTGATAGCATTATCATCCAACTGATAGCCCTGTGGGATAGTATGCCACCAGCCCTCTGTGGTTATATTGTCATGATTAAATAACAACTCGAAAATCTGGGAGTATAATGATATACGCACGCGGTTTAATGGAATAGCAACAGCACGCAAATTTGTATATTTTTGTGCTTCTATGGGGTCTGATAATACAGAACTTAAATTTTGAGAAAGAGATTTGCCTGATAATGCAGAACATTCAAGAAAAATCTGGTAAGAAGGTCTACAAACTATTGTGATACCGGGTTGTAATTCTGTCCGTATTATACCTATTTGTGCGTGAGCAGAAAAGAATGAAACCAACAGAATATAACTTATTGTGGCAAAGATAACAACGAGCTTATTAAATCGTATCCTGACTTCTAACAACACTAATCCTAACAAGTTATTGGTTAATTCTATTTTTTTGTTAAAAATAATACACAACCTCGACCTTGATATTCACATTAGAACATAGGAAAGATTAGTTGAGGAACCGATAACTGAAAATAGCGTAAATTAGAAAGAAGGGAGTTGTTTTCTTTGAACACGGTGATGATAAAGGCGAAAAGATAGCCATGCCGTTGTAAAATAAAGAAAATTTAATGCCCATAATGTAAACCATTCCCAGCGAACTTCGTAAAGCGAAGCACCCATGTGGTTCATGCGAACAAATCCCGCGGAACCACTTGTGCTGGGAAACAAGAGAGAGATAATCCTCAGCCATTGAGGCAATGTTTCTAATGGCCATGCAAAGCCAACTAATAATACCGTTGGCATTGATGTGAAAATCAGGGCGGGTATAGAAATTTCCCTGCTAACAAATAATGTGCAAAGAGAAAAGCCTAAAAAAATAATAGAGGAAACATACGGGATTAGAAAAATTATGAGTTCAAAAAGGTTGCCCAATTGAGGCAAATTGTAAACTCGATAGACTACGGAAATATAAAATAAAGGAAAGAAAATATACATACTGAAATAAGCAAAGCCTCGTGCCAGAATAATGCAGAAAAAGACGGGTTTGTTTGTTTTTTCTGATACGGGCAAAGGCTCATACTGTTCCTGCCTTGTCCCGGTCAATATGCCGATACCGATAAGCAATGTTTGCTGTAATATCAGCATGAGCACTCCAGGTACCACATAAGTAGCATATCCACCTGCAGGATTGAACAAAGCTCGAACATCGGTATTTAAAATGTTCCATTTCATTTTTGCATAGGGTTCTGTCAATCCTTCCGCAGTCATACGGCGAATTTCTACCCCCGCAGACATTGTGGCGGTGGCTTTATATACCCCTGTGAAAACCTGCCGATAGATAAGGAAATATGCGGCATCTGCAAATAATTGCACTACTGATTGTTGTCGCATCAGTATTTTCCTTTCAAAATCATTCGGGACGACGACGATAGCATTGGCTTTACCAGAGATAACAATATTTTTTGCTTCCTCAAAGTCAGAAACACGATAAATAATGTTTACTTCCTCTGTAGCGTTTATCCATCGTAAAAGTTTTCTACTGAGGGAAGAGTTATCTTTATCTACCGCAACGATGTCTACTTCTTTTAATACTTCTCGGGAATAGGGCAAAGGATAAACCATCGTATAGACAGCTAATCCTGCGATTATAATTAATAAAATGCCCGGGTCGCTAAAGATAGCAATGTATTCTTCTTTTAATATTTGCCAGAAGTATTTCATATCTTTCCCCAATATTCCGGACATTTAGCAAATCGTTCCCACTTTGGAGCAAAAAGCACAAGAGGGAAAAAGAAGAAAGCAAAAAGGATAAGCATGTTTGGGACAGAAACCCATGTGGGAACCCCACGAATGGCTTGTTCTAAAATTATTCTTAAATAATGGGTAATAGGTAATGAATAACTCCATGCTTTTGCAAACAAGGGCATCCCAATTACAGGGTATGTTATTCCCGCAAAAGCAAATGCAGGACCCGCATAAAATCCGCCGAGACTGTTTGCCATTCGTAGGTTGGAGGTCAAAGATACAAAGGCAAAGCCAATACTTTGATAAGCAAGGACAAATAATATGCTTGAAACGATAACAAAACTTAAATTCCCTTCAAAGGGCACATTGGCGCCGTAGACCAGTAATGTTAGCATGAAAAGAGTTAATATAGTGAAACCCATTGTATAAGGAAGCGATTTGCCGATAATTGCAATCCAATAATTTCCACCCGCCTTTTCCATAAATTCTTTAACTGTCCCATGTTTCAATTCGGAACCAAATGCGCGTATCATGACCATGATAATAAATGCTTGCATCATGGTTGGTAAAAGGGCGGGCAACAGAAAAAAACGGTAATTTAAATTCGGATTGTATAGAGGTTGAGCATCCAGAACAATTGGAGTAGCGTATTGGGGAATTTTTTTTATCGGGTCTCCTCGTTGGGAACGGAATAAAAATTCCTCTTGATAGGTAATTTTCCCGACAACTTCGCGCAAAGAACGGCTAATGAGACTGCTGGTTAACATCCATTGGTTGTTGTAGTATGCAACAACAGCCTCATTTCTATCTCCTTTCAGTTTCTGTTCTAAGTTATCGGGGATATATAGTAAAGCGTAGGCTCTACCCTCGCGAAGCCATTGGGTCCCTTCATTAAAGTTGGGAGTGATAAACCCAACGCTAAGTGAAGGAGATGCCTCTGTAGAACGAATAATCCGTCGGGCTAAATCGGAATTATCTCTATTGCAAATAACCACGGGTAAATCTCGAGGGATTTCCTGATAGAAAATCGAATACATAATCAGAAAACTGATAATAGGTAAAACGAAGGTAAAGAGATAATAGAAAGGGCTATGAGCGATAATATGGAGTTCCCTTCGCAAAACTCTCATCAGGGAGGTGGTCATTAAGAACTTCCCTTTCTGGAAACGAATCTTTTTATTAAGTTATCAATTTTTCCACGAACATAAATTACCCAATCGGCTTCTTTATCAGGGCGTTTCCATGGGACAACAATACTCATTCCAGGACGGAGTCCCTCTGGTTTTTGTAGAGGTTTTGCACGCACTTCAAAGGTTCGTAAATCAAATCCTCCCGAAGCGCTGGTTGCACGCCATGTAGCAAACTCACCTAATGGGGATATGTAATATATCTCCATTTCGAGAACGCAACGATTCAACGCAGGAATCATACCCGCAATGACCTGTCCTATATGTAATCCATTCATCTGGTCTTCGCGAATATTGAATGTAATCCAGATTTTATCAGGATTTAACATGGTTATAATGGGCATACCCGCAGAAGCAATTTCACCGGGGTAAACGATATGTTCTAATATTTCTCCATCAATAGGAGCAGTGACATGAACCTCATCAATTAAAGATTCTACTTCTTGCACGGCACCGGAGGCTTGTTGAACCAACGCCTCCGCTGCTTTTTTATCCTCTTCTCGTGTGCCGTTAACAGCCATGTCATACTGTGCCTTTGCGGTTGCTTCCAGACGACATGCCATTTTATATTGTGCCTCTACTTCATCTCGCTTCTGAGCAGGGACAACTCCTTCTTCAAATAATTTTTGTATCCGCTGGAAACTTTTTTCTGCCAACTCTTTCCCTGCCTGTGCCTGGAGCCATTGATTGTATGCCATACGGATTTGTTCTTCTCGAGCCCCTTTTTCGGCTTTTTCAAACTGTGCCTGTGCTGCTTTTTGGGCACTTTCCGCTTGCTTCTTTTTCGCTTCCAATTGAGGACGGTCTAAAATGGCAACCGTATCTCCTTTCTTAACGCGCTGTCCCTCTTCTGCGATAATCTCAAGCACGCGTCCCGGGACCTTTGCAGAGACATTTATCTTGTCAGTTTCAACTTCTCCCTGGAGGTAAAAAGGTTGTGGTTGAATGAAAATATAAGAAAGAAAGGAAACCGCAAAAAGGCTTATCATGAAAATAAAGAAAGCCACTAATCTTGGATGACGCATTTTTTACATCCCTTCTGGGTATAATTAATGATAGTGTAATTGCTGATTTATGGTTGAGAAGGAGTTTTTTCCTCATCGGCTTCTACAATCTGAATCTGATTCATAAACTCCTGCCAACGGGACGATTGTCCACTTGCCTCTAATAGTTGAAATAAGGCAACATCGTAATCGTATGCGGATTTAAGTCGTCCCAGTTGTGCACGGGAATGTTGATACACCGCATCCACAACCTCAATAGATGTGCTAACACCTTCTTCAAAGGCTTTAGTTCGAACACGCAGGTTTTCTGCTGTTAACTGTAATGTGGTGTCAAAACTTTCCCACTGTTCGCGTGCTTTTTTCATCTCTTCATATCTCTTCACAACAAGACTTTCGAGATCTTTTTTTATCTTTATCCGCATATATTCTGCTTTGCGCACCAATGCCTTTGCCGAAGCAGTTTTGTGTTTCCCTTGAAAACCATCAAAAAATGTGTAATTCAAGCCTATCCCTACAGCCCAGCTTGGGTCTAATAAGGTTAAATCGTCTTCAAAAATTTCATGCATACCAAAAAGATAAACCGTAGGACGATTTGCCCCTTTTTCTGCCTTAACACCTGCATTGGCTTGTTCAATCTTTGAAGATATAATGGCTATAGCGGGATGTGTTTCGCTCAAACTCCCTTTGAAGGTGTCAATAGGGGGGTCATTGTTTAGGAGAAATAGTTCGGAATTCGGTTCCCACAGGTTATTTTCAAAAAGGATATTATTAAGACCTTCCTGGATTATAGAAATATCCCTTTGTGCTGCATCTTCTTCCTGTTTTGCTTTTGCTAATTCGACTTGAGCATGAAGCAATTCCACTTTTGCAATAATTCCTTCACGAAATAGCCGTTCTGCTCGGTCTACATGTTTTTCCATCAGTTCTCTTTTTAATGTTTGGACTTTATAATTCTGTTTTGCAAGCACCAACCCATAATACCGCTGGGCAAGTTCTGTCAATAATTGAAATCGGGTCCATTCCTTTTGTGCAGTCGCTTCTGTTTTCCGATGTTTGGAAACTTCATTGGCGGCTGAAATACGCCCCCCTGTGTAAACAGGCAAACTCAATTTAATTTGTCCTTTAGTGAATTGTTTCTCCTGCACTTCATACGAAAAGGGGATTGGGTCTATGCTTATGTCAATAGGGGAATCTAAAAAGGTTTGTTTCACTTCCAATTCCCCTTTCGGATAGCGAAGTCCTTTCGCAGACTTCAATTCCTCCTCTTTTTGACGAATTTCTTCATCTGCAGCGGAAAGAGCCGGATTGTTCGCTTCCATTTTTGCTACTGCATCCATAAAACTGATTGGTTCTGCAGAAGAAATCGGAGCAATCAATCCATACAAAATAATTGTTAAGAGAGAAAATCTACCCATTACCTTTAATCACTCATGTTTTGTCTGGAATAGACAATGTTTATATGTTTTTAGTGTCATATATCATAACAAAATTTCAGGATTATTTACTATAAAAGCAATAAAAACAAAAATATAACTTTGGAATAATGGGTATAATAAAAACACCTGACCTCACACTTACCTTTATAAATATAAGGTATTTATCTTCTCTGTTTTCATCGAAACTTAATTATGTTTATCAGAATCTAATTCCATTATAATGAATGTTTACAAATAACCTAAGCATAATAAGGAGGTTTTATGAGTTTTTCTTTTGGTTTGTTTCTTTGTTGTGTGTTAAATATAGTAGGGCAGGGAATACCCGATGTCCCTTATGAACATTATTTTCATAATCCATTACCCTTAAAGGAAGCAAGTCTTTATACCGACCAACCTTTCTTACCTGTTTGCATTAAGAAAGAAGGGGATAACATAGTCTTATGTCTTGGGACGGAAAAAGGTTTATTTCAAATTTCATCTTTAAATAGTCCAAATTGGGAAAATGTTTCAGACAGTAATATAGAGAATGGACATATTTTTGACATTGAAACAGATTTAAGAGGAAGAATTTATTTAGGTGTTTGGAATGGGCTGTATTTTATTGAAAGTGGCAAAATGGAACGAATTGAAGATATAGGTAATATTCCAATTTCAGTGATTGAAATCGCAGGAGAAAAAATTATTGCAGGAAGTCCGGAAGGAATTTGGATAAATAGAAGAGGTGAAAAATGGGAAAAAATACAGGCAGTATTTCCTCGAAGTATTCGGGATATTGCTATTGACAATGAAGAGAATATCTGGGTGGCTACGGAAGGAGGGTTAATTCGTATAAATGATGGAAAAGAAGTAAGACACTATAAACATAAAGAAGACTTATTTGATAAAGGAGACCCGGAGAAAGATCTGATTTCTAATAATTTACTTACTGTATGTGTTGTGAAAGATGATGAAATCTGGACGGGAGGATTGGGCGGTATTACTGTATTAAAAAATGGTAGGGTGATAAAAAAATATATACATACAGATTTTCCTGGGGCAATAATTACAAAAATTGTATATGATAAGGTTTCTGGTAAGGTATGGGTTGGGACAAATAATGGTTTGGTGTGTTTACCCGATGGAAATATAAAAAATAAATTGGTTTTTCGGAGCGAACGATGGTTATTAGATAATAATGTCCGCGATATTTTTATTGATAAGGATGAAATATATATTAGTACAGTCAAAGGTGTAAGTCAGTTATCTGTAAAGAAGAATACATTAGCCGATAAGGCAAATTATTTTGAAAAAATAACACAGGAAAGGCATACAAGGGAACCGGGTATTGTGGAACATTGTAAATTGCGTGTTCCGGGTGACCTTTCAACCTGGGAACCTCTGGATGATGATAATGATGGTGGTTATACAAACATGTATCTTGCCAGTCTGGCTCTTCAATATGCAGTTACGAAAGATGAAGAAGTTCGACAGCGGGCGAAACAGATTTTTAAAGCCATTTTATTTTTGGAGGAAGTAACAGAATTGCCGGGTTTCGTTGCAAGGACAGTAGTCCCTGCGGATTGGACGCAGGTTAATGACCCTAATGAGGAAATAAGCCCACAAAGAAAAGCGATAATGAAAGTATTAGACCCAAGATACAAACCCGTTGAGGTTCGCTGGCGTAAATCCCGTGATGGAAAATGGCTCTGGAAAGGAGATACAAGTAGTGATGAAATTACGGCTCATTTCTTTGGATGGGCAATTTATTATGATTTGTGTGCGGACGATGAAGATAAACAATTATTAAAATCCCTGGTTTCTCGTGTAATGGATAAAATCATTGCAGATGGATTCGTTCTTAAAGATATTGATGGAACACATACCCGCTGGGGCGTATGGGCTCCCGAACGACTTAAACACGACCCCGATTGGGCAAATGAAAGAGGAATTAATGCATTAGAAATTTTATCTTATCTGAAGGCTTCATACCATATTACAGGCAACGAAAAGTATCAGAAGGAATACGAACACTTATTGATAGATGAAGATTACGCTTCTCTCGTAAAAAAAGCAAAAAATTATGGTCCTTCTTCACGGACTCATATAGATGATGAATTGTTAGCGTTTACCTATCCGGCTTTGTTCCGATATGAAGAAGATGAACAATGGTTGAAGATTTATCGAGAAAGTATTCAGCATTGGTATAAAGGTATAGAAAATGAGCATTGTCCGTTGTTCAATTTTATTTATGCGTGGTGTATGGGAAATGACCCAAATTTGGAGATGTCCCTGAAAACATTGAGGGAAATCCCCTATGACCTTATTAATTGGACGGTAGATAACAGGTCTCGAGAAGATATTCGTCTTGTTCGTGAACCTATTCTGGAAGTTATACAAACATCCCCACTCCTTCCACCGGGTGAAACGGCTGTAATTCGCTGGGACAAAAATCGTTGGGAAGCAGTTCAAGGAGATGGCGGGAGAACAGAAAGGGCACCTACTTTCTATTTATTCCCTTATTGGTTAGGAAAATATTTAGGACTAATTGAATGAATATTTCTGCATATAAATTCGTATTGATTAACATCTTCATACGATTTTTGATAGAAATAGTTTCCTGATTTTTCATGCAAGTTTTAATACTTTATTTGCTTTTATATAGAATACACACATATTTTTCTATTCTTTTCCCTTGTAGTTTAGCAATTATTTTCAAAGGTGTTGTTACATGATAGATTTTTCTGATTGGAACTTTATCTGGCAAACAGTGGGTGTTGTTGGTGCTATTATTTTTTTTGGACGATTTTATATACAGTGGATATGGTCTGAAAAGTTAGGGCGTAGTGTTATTCCCATCATATTTTGGTATATGAGTTCTGTGGGTTCCATCTTACTATTGGGATATGGGGTATATATTCTTTCTCCGGTTGGGGTAGTTAGTTACGGCTTTAATCTCCTGGTATATGCTCGCAATCTAATTCATATCTGGCGGAAACAAAATAAACTTACCCCTTTTCGTTACTATCTTACACATGGACTTGTTCTCCTTGCTTTTATTGTGTCAACGATTGTCGTTTGCTATGTTTTTTATCAGAAATTCTTCCATGTTCGTGAAATGGCAAAACCCCATGCAGTTCGGTATAGCTTCTGGATTTTTCTCGGATTAATGGGGCAAATACTCTTTGCTTTTCGTTTCTTGATTCAATGGTTAGCCACGGAAGTAAAAAAACAGAGTGTCGTTCCGCCAATATTCTGGTATCTTAGTCTTCTGGCTTCTTTTTTACAGATTATTTCCTATTCGTTTCAGAAAGAGTGGCTATATGCTATTGGTTTATTGACAACTCTTTTTATATACTTCCGAAATATATGGTTACTTAAAAAAGGAGCAAAAGTTTTATCTGCCAATGGGGAATAATAAAAATATAGTTTTACAAATAAGACAAAGGGTTTATATTTATGGATGTAAAAATTCGATTGGAAAGGGAAGAGGATTTTAAGGAAACGGAGATATTAACAAGAGAATCTTTCTGGGATGTATATAGGCCGGGATGTGTGGAACATTTTTTGGTGCACAAATTACGAGCAGATTCTTCGTTTGTGAAAGAACTTGATTTTGTTGCAATACACAATAATAGAGTTGTTGGGAATATTATGTTTTCCAGAGCAAAAATTATTGATGAGCAAAAAAATGAATATGAAGTATTAACTTTAGCCCCAGTAAGTGTACTTCCTGAATTTCAACGAAAAGGAATTGGTTCTAAATTAATTTTGCATGGAATTGCTCAGGCTAAAAAAATGAATTTTAAGGCTATAATCCTTTTTGGTTCTCCGGAATACTATCATCGCTTTGGCTTTGTTAATGCAGAAAAATATAATATCAAAACATCGGATGGACAAAATTTTGATGCATTCATGGTGTTGGAATTATGTAAGGGTAGTTTAAAGGGTGTTGAAGGAAGGTATTTCGAATCACCTGTTTTTAAGATAGATAAACAGGAATTAGATGAATTTGAGAAAGAGTTCCCTTATAAAGAAAAACACATAACCCCCACTCAGTTAAGCCATGAATAGCCGCAAAAAAACAATGGTGGAGTCGAGGAGGATCGAACTCCCGACCTCATGACTGCCAGTCATGCGCTCTCCCAACTGAGCTACGACCCCACGGGAAGTGTTATTATAAATCAAATCACCTGTTGTTGTAAAGTAGAGAAATGCATTAGAATTTTATAATTTATTAGAATTAGAAATGTTTTTCTCTAAAATTGAAGGGATAAGTTAAAATGAATAAATATTCTTTAAAAATGCCCCGTATCACTTCCGTTGTGTTTTGTTTGTTCCTGATATGTGTTATCTCTTTCTTGTCCTATGCACAATCGGGCAAAAAAGATGAAGCCACAGTAATTCTAAGACCTCCGTATTTATTAGATGAGTTTGGGCGAATTACAATTTATCATGGAATTACTGTTTCTAACTCTGCAAAAAGTGCAGAAGATTTTCTACCATGGCAAAAAAAAGAAGATTTTGCACGATTAAAAGAATGGGGATTTAATTTAGTTCGATATTTGATTTTTTGGGAGGCTATAGAACCTGTTTCAGGTAAATACAATGATAAATATATGCGGGATACTATAGAACGATTAAAATGGTTGGAAGAATTAGGCATTGATGTTCTTCTATGTATTCATCAAGACCTGTTTCATCGGCGTTTTGGGGGTAGTGGTTTTCCTGACTGGGCTGTGCATGATGGTGGATACCCTGTTACTCCGGTTTCACCTCCTTATAAAAATTATTTTACAAAACCTGTAATGAGTTGTTTCGATTATTTCTGGCGGAGCGATTTATTAAAAAATAGTTATATAGATATGGTCAAATATGTTCTTTCCAATGTAGATAAACTTCCTCATCTGATAGGGCTTGAAGTATTTGACGAACCCTGGCCACATATAGGACCTGGGTTTGAAGCAACCATACTTACGGATTTCTATCAGCGTATCGAGAAAATGAAAATTGCCAATAACTTTAAGACAACACTTTACTTCCAACCCATGTTAATTTCCAGTGTCGTTGTACCAACAGGATTGCAGTTTCAGCCAACAGGGTTTGCCGTATATGCCGTGCGTTACTTTGACCCCTTTTATGAAAATGAAAACAGTACTTATGGAAGAACGAATAACTGGATTATGTCAACGACTATTTCTCAGAGAGTGCGAGAATCTCGCCGATGGGGGATTCCGATGCTGATAACCGATTTTGGTGTGGCACTAAATCCTGCAGAAACAATGAGATTCTTAGATGATTGGTTCTTACTTATGGACCAGTACCATTTAGGCTGGGTATATAATTCCTATGACCGTGATACGGTGAATCCTTATGGGATATTGGACAGTGAGGGAAATTCCAAGCCCGTGTTAAGTAAATTAATCCAGACCTATCCCCAAAAAATTGCAGGGAAAAACCCAACATGGTTTACAAAAGGGAATTTATTTAAACTTAGTTATGAACCTGATGGGAATGTCGCCCCGACAGTTATTTTTATTCCCCGAAGTGATGTGGCAAGACAGGTAGTTGTAAATACAAGACCGTATCCTTATGACCCATTTAAAGACTTACGCTTTGAATATAAAGCCGCTCCCAATGAAAAAACCGTAAATATTGTTGTCCAATGGTAAGAATATAAAACTTATTTGTTCTATAAGAATATCTGTGTTTACCAATACATTAAAGAATTATTTTCAAGAGTATTCAGTATATCCTCTTATACAAACTTGCGAAGGGGTTATTCGTTTTGGAGAGGTATGGGAAAAAACAGATAAATGTATTAAGAATTTATCAATTCTTGAAGGCAAACGAATAGGTCTTGTATCGGTTCCCTCTCCAGAAACTCTAACACTTATATGTGCTTTGATTAGGCTAAATACCCAAATAGTTTTATTCTCTCCCTTTGACCCTCCGCCATTAATTTATAAATATATAAAGGAAATTCAGCCATCGGTTCTTTTTTGTGAGCATGATTATGCTCGTAAATATACAGAATCTCATGTCCCCATTTTGTCTTATAAAAAAATTGAGGATATAAAACAAATAGAAATAGCCAATAATTTTGACAAACTTCAAATAGGGGAGGAATGTATATTTATTATAATGACCTCAGGGAGTTCTAATTCTCCTAAGAAAGTTGTTTTGACCTGGAGTAATTTAATAAATAATGCCTATTACAGTAATAGAAATATAATTTTTCAGCAGGGGAATGTTTGGCTTTTGTCATTGCCTTTGTTTCATGTTTCAGGCTTATCTGTTTTATTTCGTTCAATAGAAAGTGGAGGTAGTATTTATATCCCGTCTGAAAACATCCGTTGGTGGGAAATGGATTTACCACTCGAGGTAACACATATTTCCGTAGTCAGCACAATTTTGAAAAGATTACTGGATAAAGAGAATTATTTTTTAGAGAAAAGGATAAAAGGTATATTGTTAGGAGGAGGACCTATCCCCGAAGGGATAGTTAGTAAATGTTATGAGATGAGTTTACCTCTATATACAACTTATGGTTTATCAGAAATGTCATCGCAAGTAACAACAACATGTCCAGATGATACTTTATCTCATTTATTAACCAGTGGGAAACCTCTTATCCCGAACACAGTAAAGATAGGTAATGATGGGGATGTTTTCGTTCGCGGTCCATGTAGATTTCAGGGATATTTGCGAGAAAATACAGTGGAACAACCGTTTGATGAAGAAGGCTGGTTTGCTACTCAGGATATAGGAAAATGGACTTCGGATGGCTACCTTCAAATATTAGGGAGGAAAGATAATGTTTTTATATGTGGGGGTGAAAATATTCAGCCAGAAGAGATTGAAAATCAAATTATGTCCAGTGGCTTTGTGGACAAAGTTGTTGTTGTCCCTATGAAGGATGAGGAATATGGATATATTCCTATTGCTTTTGTTGATTTTTTCAGCGACAAAAAGGAGGATGCTTTGAAAGAGTATCTAAAAGGTCAGATACCCTCAATAAAAATACCTAAATATTATTTACCTTTTCCCAAAGAATTTGAAGAAAAAGGAATAAAAATATCCCGAAAAAAATTAACAGAATGGGTATGTAACAACATAAAACAGAAAGGAAAATAGCATGAACATATTTAAGAAAATTATCGTTCTATCCATCCTTCTTTTGTTATTTCTTTCATGTGATATTTTTTCTACAGAGCGGTCTATAGAAATTCCCATGAGTGATGGTGTAAAACTCAAAGCAGAATTATGGCTTCCAGACCTTGTGGGTTCCTTCCCTGTTTTATTAGAACGAACTCCTTATAATCGTAAAGAAGTAATTAAAATGCACCGACATCTTGTTGATAGTGGCTATGCTGTTTTAGTTCAAAATTTACGGGGAACCGTAGGGTCTGAAGGGAAATGGGAAGTATTTGGTAGTGATAGTTGGGGTGGTCCCGGTAAGCAAGATGGAATAGATACGGTAGAATGGGTAAAACAACAAAAATGGTGCAATGGTAAGATTGGTTTGATGGGTTTCTCCGCATCCGCCATATCCGCCCAATTGTTGTTAGCATCCCGTCCCGAAGGAGTGCAGTGTGCCTATCTGGTAGCGGGTTCAGATAACTTTTATGAGACCATATTTCCCAATGGTTGTTATCGGAAAAATACAATAGAAGAATGGGGACCGGCAAAGGAATATTTACCGGAGATTATAAAACATCCTTCGTATGATGAATTTTGGGAAATACGCAACGCTCGAGAACGAGCAGGACAAATAAATGTCCCCGTATATATTGTCGGTGGATGGTTTGATTTATTTCAGCGGAGTTCCACAGAATTTTTCAGATTGTTGAATATGAACACAACCTCTCCAACACTCGGGAAATGTAAACTGATTATGCATCCTCTATCCCATGCTGCAAATTCCGGAGAACTTGTCCTCGAAGACCGTAATAAAGTAAATCTTGATGAAAAAGTAGGGAGCATGAAAGAATGGTTTAACTATTGGCTAAAGGGGATAGATAATGGTTTATATAATAAATCTGCGGTAGGAATGTATATAATTGGTGATAGTCAAAATCCAGGTGAAATAGGGAATACATATCAATTTTACAATAACCTGCCCTGGAGTTCTAATCCTGTTAAGATGTTTTTAATTTCAGGAGGAAACCTTTCATTAGAAAAACCAACTGAAGAAGAAAGTTTCTCCTCCTATACCTATGACCCACTTGATCCAACTCCATCAAAAGGAGGAAACAATCTTATCCCGCCATCAGGTCCTCATGACCAGCGAGAGATTGAACAAAGAAATGACTTGCTTGTTTTTACATCACCGCCCTTAAAGAAACACTTAACCCTAATAGGTCCTATGAAATTCCATCTATATGCTGCTACGAATGTAAAAGATACCGATTTTGGAGTGCGTTTTTGTGATGTTTATCCCGACGGTAGGTCTATGTTAATGAATGAGGGCATGGTCAAAGCACGATATCGGGAAAGTATTCGTGAGGAAAAATTTATTGAACCCGGGAAAATATATGAATACGAAATTGACCTGTGGGATACCGCATTGGTTCTTGCACCTGGACATCGAATACGAATAACCATTATTTCAGCAAGTAATCCGCGATATGAACCTAATCCTAATACAGGTGAGCCTTTCCGTCAGCATACACAAACATTAAAAGCAACAAACCAAATTTATCATGATAAATCGCATCCCTCATATATACTTTTACCTTGTATTGATACCAGCGATGTATTACATGATTTGTTTTAATCTTTGTTGTAATAGTTTTGTGAAATATTTTGAATATTATTCCACTAAATAGATATGAAACTCAGCGATAAATTAATATAGATTAAATTGAAATTAAATGGACAAATTAAAATTTTATTTAACAAAGGAGAAAATTATGAAGATAAACAAAAAAAATATTAGTTTAATGAGTTTTATATTTCTATTTCTTCTTGTTTCGTTTGCGGAAGGTGCTTCGATGACCATATATGTCTCCCCACAGGCAGAGCAAGAAGGGGATGGAACAAATCTTTCTCCTTTTAGTTCCTTATTACAAGTTAGAGACCATATACGCTCTATCAAACAGACACAAGGACTTCCCGATGGAGGTATAGAGGTTATAATCAAAGGAGGAGAATATAAATTAAAAGATACACTTGTTTTTACAAAGGAAGATAGTGGAACACCAAAATCCCCGATTATTTACCGAGGAGAAGAAAATGCGTATGTGGTTTTTAGCGGAGGAATTCGATTAGAAGGATTTAAAAAGGTAGAAGATGAAGTGGGTTCGGAACGGCTTCGTGCGGAAGTAAAAGACAAAATCTATGTTATTGATTTAAAGAAATATGGAATAAAAGAATTGCCTCCTTTGGAACTGGCAGGTTTTGGGAGTGCAAAAGTGCGCGCAAAAGATAGAAGTTATCACAACTATAATACATACCCCTGTCCCGAATTGTTTTTCAATAAAATGCCAATGACCTTATCTCGCTTTCCTAATGAAGGTTTTTTGAAGGTAGTGGCTGTTCAGGGAGAAAAAGTGGAACCAGAAAATCCAAATGCTTATTTAATGAAAAATGTCCGATTAAAGTTAGATGGGTGTAACTTGTCAGAATGGGCAAAAGAGACCAATGTTTTACTTTATGGTTATTGGTATTACGATTGGGCAGATTCGTATGAAACAGTTGTTTCTATTGATAAAGAAAAGGGAGAGGTGCAATTAGCAAGTCCGGGTTCTGCGTATGGCTATCGAGAAGGAGCCCGATATTATGCTATCAATCTATTATGTGAATTAGACCAGCCCGGAGAATGGTATATAGACAGAGAACATCTCCTGCTATACTTCTATCCACCTACTTCTCTGGATGGTGCCATTGTGGAATTATCCTTATTTGATAAACCTATGGTTGTTTTTGATAAAGCGGAATATATTTCTTTTGAACAAATTCATTTCCGTTTGGGAGCAAGCAATTTAGTGCAGATATTCGATGGAGAAGCAATTCAAATATTAGGTTGTAGTTTTCGAGAATCGGCAGGTTACGGGTTGACTGTTAATATGGGAAAAGACCATCGTGTTCAGTCTTGCGATTTCCATTACTTAGGTAAAGGGGGAATATATATGAATGGTGGAGACCGTAAAACATTAACACCCAGCGGTTTTATTGTTGATAATTGCTACTTTTCTAATCTGGCGCGTATTGACCACACTTACAATCCAGCAATATACATGAATGGTGTAGGACATAAAATTGCCCATAACTTAGTTCATCATATACCCAGTAGTGCCTTCAGAACGGATGTGAATGATTCCATTATTGAATTTAACGAAGTATTTAATGTCTTATTAGAGTCCGATGACCAGGGTGGAGCCGATATGTGGGGAAGTCCCACCTATCGAGGATTGGTATTCCGTTATAATTACTGGCACCATATTGGAAGTTGGCGAGAAGGAACAGAACAGCCCGGTTGCGGACATGCAGGCATTCGTTTAGATGATGCTATTAGCGGTGTTCATATTTACGGGAATATTTTCTATCATAGTTCAGCAGGTAATTTCGGAGGGGTTCAGATACATGGGGGCAAAGAGAATCTTATTGAAAACTGCATTTTTGCAAATTGCCGAATTGGTATTAGTTGTACTCCCTGGACGCGGGAACATTGGCTTAATTTTGTAAAAGATGCCCTTGATAATCCCGCAATAGATAAAGAATTGTATTTAAACCGTTATCCTGATTTAAAAAATCTTTTAGAGGACAATAATAAAAATTCTGCACAAAAAAATATCTTCTGGAATTGTGGACAAACCGTATTGAGAAAACCCTCTAATTTTATATATGAAAATAACTTAGAAACAAAAGAACCCCAATTATTCCCCAAAATAGCATCCGGTGATTTTACAATGAATTCAGAATTTTTGAAAACTCAAAATTTTGAATTTGCCCCTATTCCGTTTGAAAAAATTGGACTTTACACAGACCGATATCGCAAAGAATTACCTCTGGATGTTATTCAATCAGGGAGAGGGCAAAACTAAATATACACAATGAGTAGTAGATTAATACCAATTTTATTCTACTTAATGTATATTTTTTAAAAATTTTGAAGCCAAATCACTCAGAAGAATCTTCCAAAATCGGCATGTATTATTTCAAAAAATCACAACAATCTTAATAATTGAAATTATAGAATTTTACCTTTGCTTATCAAAATTTATTTGTCTTGTGGCAAAAAAAATAAAATTTTTAAAATTTTTTCTAAAGTTTTTTCTAAAGTTGCCGATAAAATAGATGTAAAGCGGTAAAAGAAACAATTGAATATGGAAAACAAAAGGGTGTCCGAAGACATCGAAAGGAGGTGACACCAAAAAATGTCAGTTCGGGCCATAGTAGTGACGAAAATTGAATATGAATGCTTAGGTAGGTCGTAGGGACGCGACAAAAACCGAAGCATGTTTGTTGTTTTGATTAAGGGACAATCGAAACAACACAAAGCAAGGACGCAAAAAAACATTAACTCATGGAGGAATTTGTTATGGGTCTTAGAATTAACACCAATGTGCCGTCATTGAATGCGGCACGAGTTTTACGGCGTTCAACGCTGGATTTGAACAAAACCTTGGAACGGCTTTCAAGTGGGTTGAGAGTCAACCGTGCAGCCGATGATGCGGCAGGTCTTGCTATTGCGGAAGCGTTTCGTTCTATTGTTCGTGGTTCCAATGTAGCACAGCGGAATGCTCAGGACGGTATTAGTCTGGTTCAGACTGCAGAAGGTGCATTAAGCGAAACCACGAATATTTTGCAACGGATACGCGAATTAGCAGTGCAGGCAGCAAATGGCACACAGAGTGATAACAACCGTGCTGCTATTAACACAGAAGTACAGCAGTTATTGGCTCAAATTGATAAGATAGCCGTGGATACCGAATTCAACGGTATTTATGTGCTGAGTGCTTCTCAAACCATTACATTGCAGGTAGGTGCGTTTAGCGGGCAGGTAATGGCAATAGCAGTTACGGGTGCGAAGACAAATGACCTTGCTGTTAATGCAGTAAATGTATCTACAATGGCGGGTGCAGTCTCTGCCTTGTCATTAGTAGATAACGCTTTAAGGAGTGTTAATTCGCTCCGCGCTACTCTGGGTGCTTATCAGAATCGTCTTGAATTTACAATTAATACGCTGGCGATTCAAGAAGAAAATTCCGCTTCATCGGAAAGTGCCATTCGCGATGCGGACATAGCACAGGAAACAATACGGTTTACCCGTAACCAGATATTGGTAAATGCGGGTACTTCTGTACTTGCCCAATCGAATGTCGTTCCACAGACCGCATTGCAACTGTTGAGATAATAAAAACTTAAACAGTAAAAAGGTGTGTATCAAATGAACCAATTAAGGGCAGGGAAAGCCCAAAGAAATAAGTAACTCAAGGAGGAATAACTATGGGACTTCGTATTAACACTAATGTATCAGCGTTAAACGCTGCCCGTGTGTTACGGCGTAGCACACTGGATTTAAACAAAACCTTAGAGCAATTGTCCAGTGGTTTAAGAATTAACCGTGCCGCGGATGATGCAGCGGGACTGGCTATTGCAGAAAGTTTCCGTGCTCAAGTACGTGGAACACAAGTTGCTCAACGCAATGTTCAGGATGGTATTAGTTTGGTTCAGACCGCAGAAGGTGCATTGAGCGAAACGACAAACATCCTTCAACGGATTCGTGAACTAGCCGTGCAGGCAGCAAATGGAACACAAAGTGATAACAACCGTGCCGCAATTCAGACGGAAGTGGAGCAACTTATCAGTCAGATTGATAAGATTGCAACGGACACAGAGTTCAATGGTATCAAGGTTCTAACAGGAGCACAATCAGTTGTGATGCAAGCAGGGTATTTACAAGGACAAACGCTAAGCATAACCATCAGTGGAGCTACTGCAGCGATACTGAGTGTGAATAATTTGGCGGTGTCCTCTCGTGCCCTTGCAGAATCTGCTATTACACTGGTTGATAATGCTTTGAAGTCTGTAAATACTTTGCGGGCGACTCTGGGTGCTTATCAGAACCGTATGGAGTTTACTATTAATACCTTAGCAATACAGCAAGAGAATTCGGCAGCATCTGAAAGTGCTATTCGCGATGCAGATATTGCTCAGGTAACCATTCGGTTTACCCGGAATCAGATACTTGTGAATGCAGGAACTTCTGTATTAGCTCAAGCCAATGTTGTCCCACAAACAGCGTTACAGTTATTAAGATAATTTGTGGAAAACATAAGGGTTGAATAAAGTTGAATTCTTATTGGACAAAAAATACATGGATGGAATAACTATAACTCATGGAGGAATTTGGTTATGGGTTTAAGAATTAACACGAACATACCGGCAATCAATGCAAGCCGTGTACTCCGCAGAACGACAGGAGATTTAAACAAAACACTGGAACAGTTATCCAGTGGTTTGCGTATCAATCGTGCTGCGGATGATGCTGCGGGTCTTGCTATCGCTGAGGCGTTTCGTTCTCAGGTATTGGGAACAGGTGTAGCTCAGCGGAATGCACAGGATGGTATTAGTCTTGTTCAGACTGCAGAAGGTGCTTTAAGTGAAACAACAAACATTCTGCAACGGATGCGGGAACTGGCTGTTCAAGCGGCAAACGGCACACAAAGTGATAATAATCGGTTGGCAATACAGGGTGAAATCAATCAATTGATTCAGCAAATCAATGCAATTGCCACGGATACAGAATTTAATGGCATAGCGGTATTAAACACAACCAGTGCTATTCAGATTCAGGCTGGAGTTTACTCCGGGCAGACCCTTGCTTTGAGTATGGCTTCGGCAACGGCAGCAGCATTGGGTGTCAGTTTAGTAAGCGTTGTTTCCGCTGTATTAGCCGCTTCCGCAATTAGTGTGATAGATGCTGCGTTAGGCACTGTAAATACCCTGCGGGCAAGATTGGGTGCTTATCAGAATCGTTTAGAGTTTACGATAAATACCCTTGCTATCCAGCAGGAAAATGCCTCCGCGTCAGAAAGCGCTATTCGCGATGCAGATATTGCCCAGGTGACGATACGCTTTACCCGAAATCAAATTTTGCTGAATGCAGGAACATCCGTATTAGCACAAGCGAATGTTGTTCCCCAAACAGCATTACAGTTGTTGAGGTAAAGTTACTCCCGGAGGCAGGGTTAATCCCCTGCCTCCATCTTGAACATATATTATCAGTATGAACCTTTTGAGGGAATGGCGTTAAAGCCCCAAAGGAATATCTGATAATAAAAAGAAAAGGAATTCTGGATAAGAGTTAAACACTCAAGGAGGTAAGAACTATGGGACTTCGAATAAACACAAACATCCCGGCGCTGAACACAGCACGAGTTCTGCGAAAGTCCACTCTTGACCTTAATAAAAGTCTGGAAAGGTTAAGTAGCGGACTGCGTATTAATCGTGCTGCGGATGATGCCGCAGGACTTGCCATCGCGGAAAGTTTTCAGGCTCAAGTTCGCGGGACAAATGTGGCTCAACGAAATGCACAAGATGGTATCAGTCTGGTTCAGACAGCAGAAGGTGCATTGAGCGAAACCACGAATATATTACAAAGAATTCGTGAACTTGCAGTTCAAGCAGCTAATGGAACACTAAGTAGTGCAAACCGCAGTGCATTGAACACAGAAGCACAGGAGTTGATTTCGCAAATTGATAAGATTGCGAATGATACGGAGTTCAATAATTTGCGGCTATTAAGTGTTACCAATAGTGTAGTCCTTCAAGCAGGACCCAATCAAGGACAAACTCTGACGGTTGCCATTGATGCGGCAAATGCCAGCGTATTAGGTGTAAGCGGGATTACTCTAGCTTTTGCCGATTCGGCTGCCGCGGCTATTACAAAGGTAGATGATGCATTAAAGAGTGTAAATACACTCCGAAGCAAATTAGGTGCTTATCAGAATCGGTTAGAGTTTACTATTAATACTCTTGCCATTCAAGAAGAAAATGCAGCATCTTCTCAGAGTGCTATTCGCGATGCAGATATTGCTCAGGAAACCATACGGTTTACTCGCAATCAGATTCTGGTGAATGCGGGAACCTCCGTGCTTGCACAAGCCAATATCGTTCCCCAGACAGCATTAGCATTATTGAGATAAAGTAGAGGAGGCGGAGCACTATGGGTATGTCGCGTATTGATTTTCAAAATACTGCGGCTCTTCCTATGGCTGTACGCGGGGAAACCCTGTTACCGGCTCCGCCTCGCATCCCTTCTTCGAAAGGTTCGGGAACAGAAAACCAAGAAGTTGTTTTTGAAAGGACTGTTCCCGACGGCGAGGCGGAACAAAGAGCCGAATTACAAAAGGAAACCGTTGGGCAAATTGGAACACAACGAGAAGAAATTCTTAAAAAGTTAGAACTTCCCATTACAAGTACGCGTTTGAAGGTAGATGAAGAAAATAAGCGGATTGTAATTCAGATTTTAGATTCCCAAAATCAGGTCATCCGTCAAATACCACCGGAAGAATGGTTGAAATTTCTATCACGCTGGCAGAAAGTGCAAGGCTTATTCTTTGACGAACAAGTATAAATAACTACATCTTTGAAGAAGGGTAAGAATAGAAGTGTGGGGTGTTTTGTTTTTTTAGGGGATTGTTATCCATGCTCCCGGTACACATTTATCTCCCAATTTTTGACCTAAAGCACTATTTTTAATTTTTTGGAAGTCATCATTCCCGTCAGGTAATTGAACTGTTTGTCCAGGCTTTGCTCTTTGAATGCGTTCTAATGCATAGATGGATTCTACTTTAGAAATAGACATATCCGGAATATTTTTGTTTAAATTGGCAATTTCCTTATATAAAGATTTTCTGTCTTTATTCTCATCAGATAGTAGTCGTTGAATTTCGTTTTTCTTTTCTGCTTCTTTCAACGCATCACATTCTTTTAATTCCAGATACCCTCTATTGTTTTCAGCAAGACATCCTTGATTTTTTAATTGTTCTATTTGTTCAAAGCGTTCCCGCATACGGTCTGCAATTTCTTTTGCTAATGGAGAAACGGTAGCCAATGTTTCTGCGTAAGCAGGTGTAAATATATGGAAACCCGAACCTAACCAACTGGTTTTGTTCTTACTGTTCTCTTCTTTAACAGGCAACTCATCTGTTTTCTTCTCTACATAGTCTAATAGACTGCCTGCCTGTTCCTGGACATGACGAATGTCAAGTGTAATATGTGCTTCAATTGTATGTTTTGTTTGCAGAACGCAGTTGATACTTAACAAAGTTCCTACTACGAAAAGAAGGGACAAAATCTTCTTCATATTACTTTTCCTTTTTAATATTGACTACTTAATATTATACGAATTTGTTAACGATTTTATCTCATTATACAAACAAATTGAGAAAAAAATAAATTTACTTTCTTTGTATATAGGTATAGTTCTGTTTGCTTTTGAAATGGTGATTTTCTTAATCTAACTATGAATTAAAGATAAAATTACTAACAACAGGAGACGAGTATTATGGGGAATATAAGTGAACTTGCTATATTAGGTGGAGAACCTGTAAGACCTGCCGAAAAGAAATGGCCTACCTGGCCTGTCTTTGATGAACACGAACGAAATGCTATTTTGGAAGTCCTTGAAAGTGGAAAATGGTTTTATGGTGAAAAAGTAAAACAATTCGAGGAAGCCTATTCACAGTTTCAAAAAGCAAAATATTGCGTCTCTTGTAATAGCGGAACAACGGCATTGGAAATAACATTACAGGCAATAGGATTGAAACCCGGTGAGGAGGTTATCGTTCCTCCGTATACATTTATTGCAACGGCTTCGGCTGTTGTGCGTATGGGAGGAGTTCCTATTTTTGTGGATGTAGATGACACATGGTGTATCGACCCGGACCTAATAGAATCGGCAATTACACCTCGAACCAGAGCCATAATTCCGGTTCACTTTGGTGGAAGAATCTGTGATATGGATAAAATTAATGCAGTAGCACAAAAACACAATCTTGTTGTGATTGAAGATGCCTGTCATGCATGGGGTGGAGCGTGGGAAGGCAAGAGAGCAGGGACATTAGGGCTTGGAGGTGTGTTCAGTTTCCAGATGTCAAAAAATATTACTGCGGGCGAAGGCGGTGCTATTGTTACCGATGATGAAAATTTTGCAGATACCTGCCGTTCTATAAGCAATTGCGGGAGGTCAAAAACAGGTCCCTGGTATTATCATGAACGAATTGGAACTAATGTCCGAATGAATGAGTTTACAGCGAATATTCTATTAGCCCAGTTGTCGCGTGCTGAAAAGCAGTTTCAGGTTCGAGAAGCAAATGGGACATATCTTACCCAAGCATTAATGGGAATACCGGGTATTTATCCTCAACCTTTAAGCAATCGGATTACACGAAGGGCATATCACCTTATTTGTATCCGCGTCAAGGAGGAAGAATTGGGGTGCTCTCGGGAGCAGTTTGTAAAAGCAGTACAGGCGGAAGGATTACCTTTAACATCTGGTTACCCGTATCCAATTTACAAACAACCTGCATTCCAGAATGCGGGTTTTTATGATTATTCAAAAACATATTGTCCAATAGCAGAGGATTTATGTTATAAGAGTGGGACATGGATACCCCATCACATTTTACTGGGTAAAGAAAAAGATATGGAAGATATTGTAAAAATCATCCGTAAGGTGCAGGAACATGCTCCAAAATTGAGGGAATTAAATGTCTAAGATGTTTTTTCCATATCAGCCCTATCTGGTTCGTCTTATAAGTCCGACCTATCATGAATAAAAGGATTTTTCATATTAATAAGCAAATTATCGGGATATTATTAATTCTTTTAATAGGGTTAGGGATAAGGGTCGCTTACTTATCAGATGCAATTCAGAACCCGGATTTTTCAGCACCACTCCACGATGCAGAATTTAAAGATTACTGGGCAAGGGCTATTCTGTCCGGTGATTACACACCTCCGAGAAATGAGGGAAACCCATTTATGGAAGGACACCCCCTTCCCAATCCACCGGGGTATCCTTTGTTTCTTGCGTTAATTTATTGGCTAACGGGAGGTAGTTATCTTGCCGTGCGGTGGGTTCAAATTTCTATCGGACTTTTTAATATATTCCTTGTATATTTGTTAGGCAAAAACCTGTTTGATTATAGAGCCGGACTTTTTTCTGCATTAGGAGTTGCTACCTATTGGGCATTTGTCCACTATGATATGGAACTTAATCAGCTTACAATCTATATAGCCGTAAATTTATTATGTTTCAATCTACTTTTACAGGCACATAAAAAAAACAAATTGGGACTGCTTCCTTTTGCGGGTTTTGTATTTGGAATGGGGGCATGGTTCCGTGGTGAAGTGTTTGTTCTCATTTTACCTTTAACGATATTCGTTATATTTCTTTTTTATAATTCAAGACAACTAAAAGTTTGTATTTATGCAGGATTAGTATTTAGTATTTCTGCCCTACTGCCTATAATTCCGTTATCTTCATATAACTATTATCGCTGTGGTTCATTTACTTCTGGCTCACATAACAGTGAATGTAGCATTTCTATAGCTTTTCATCCGTATACCCCAGAGTATGGTTCATATACTCCTGAAATGCTTCGATGGCTAAATAAAACACCGGAGGATACAGTAGAAATATTTGATTTGGATGGAATGACCCAGGGTTTGGGAAAAGAATTGGGATTAGGTCGAAGGGTAACTTATAAGGAATGGAAGGATTACCTTATTTCAGGTGCTATACACAATATAAAGGAATACCCCTGGCTCAATTTTAAAAAATGCTTAAAGCGGTTTCTATGGACATTTTCTCCTCAGGAATTGGACGAGAATAAAGTAATTTATTACGAGCGTGAAGTTTCTACAATTCTTAAATATCTGCCTCGTTTCCCTCTCCCGATGAGTTTATTCACTTTAAGTCTTGTTTTGCTTGTTATTTTGTTCTTATCAAAGCGAACCCAAAAGATAAAGATACCTATTACCTCATGGAAGTTCTTATTCGTTTTACTGTTCTTTGTTGCAATAAATATCAGTGTTTTTTCACTTTTGATAGCGGGAAGTCGCTACCGTGTGTCCCTTATACCATATTTTTTCATCTTAGGGGGTGTTGTTTTTTCTTCGTTATCGGAAACAATACAGAAAAAGAAATGGGATTTGTCTACTTTGATTATTTTAGGTTTCATTATCCTATTCTCGTTAGCCCATATTCCGTTTTTTAATTATCAGCCCAATCGTTCTCGTTGGTTGGATGAGAGACGAAAATGTTATCAGAGGATTGGCAAGATAGAGGATGGAATAAGATTTTTTGAAGGGTGGTTGGAGAAACATTCAGATGCAGATGCTCATTATCATGCAGGGGTGCTTTATTATGAACGGAATGAACTGACGAAAGCAGAAGAACATCTTTACGCATGTCTTAAAATATGTCCTGACCATCCATCTGCTCCGTATAATTTAGGTTTAGTTTTTGCAAAAAGAGGAGATTGGACAAATGCGGAGAAGTATTTTAAGGAGGCAGTAAAAAGAAATCCGAACAAGGCAGATATGTGGTTTGCATTGGGTTGGGCAACTGAAAATATCGGAGATACGGTTACTGCGTTAGAGAAATACACACATGCGTTAACTATAAACCCGTTACATGTGCAAACATTAAATCACAGTGCTGTGATAATGTTTCAAAGAGGGGAACGAGAGTCTGCAAAAAAATATCTTGAAAAAGCAATTAGCATTGCTCCTAATTATGTAGATGCTCGGTTTAATTTGGGACAGATTCTATTAGCGGAACGAAAACCTGCAGATGCCTTGAAGCAATTTATGGCTATTACAGGAAGATATTCATCGGAACATGAATTATTGAAAAGTATAGGTTTATGCTATGTTCAAATGCAGGATTACAAGGAAGCACTGAAATATCTCTTAAAAGCGAAGGAGATAAAACCAGAGCAATGGGATGATGAATCTATTCTTGCTGTTTGTTATGCAGGGATGGGAATGAGGGAGAAATGTATTCAGACTATTGAAGGATTAAAGGAGAAACCATTTAATTCCATGCAGGTTTTTAATTTAGGTCATGCATGGGAGTTGCTGGGGGAATGGGAGAAAGCAGAAACTTATTTCAGGACCGTTATTGAAAAAGACAGAAATAATGCAGACGCATGGGCAGGGTTAGGAAATATCTCTTTAATGCGTGGAGATAAAGACACTGCTTATATATATTTTAAAAAGGCATTGGAAATTAATCCCCATCAAGTTGGGGCGTGGTTTAATTTAATCCTATCATGGGTAGAAAATCGGGAATGGGAAAAAGCAAAGGCACAGTTAGTAGAGTTTATAAACTATTATCCGGAGCATATAGAGGCACATTATAATTTAGGGATTGTAAATGAAGCATTAGGGAATAGGGAAGATGCAAAAAAATCATACGATAAGGTGCTGGAAAAGAAATCCGACCATCCCGGGGCTTTGTTTTCCCGTGCTACCATCGCTCTATCTGAAATGGATTTAGAAAAGGCACAGGAACTGTTTGAAAAACTTAAACCTGTGGAACCCTTTAAATCTTTATATCATTTGGGTATTGTTTATACATTAAAAGAAAATTGGGAAATGTCACATGAATGTTTTCTAAAATCTTTCTTTATAAATCCACAACCATTTTTTGATGATTATATATATGCATTCAATATTGGCAGAAGTTATGAACGACTTGATTGCTTGTATGAAGCAGAAAATTTCTACCGTATTTCTTTCGGATTGAATAATGATTTTGTAGATGTTAAAGATGCCCTCTCCTTTCTTCTTTTTCAACAAGGAAATATAGAAGAAGCCTATTTTTTGTTAAATTCAATGTTCTTGCATCAAATACCTACCAACTGGTCATATTACCACTTTTCCCTTGTTTGGGACAGTATGAGTGAACCCGAAATAGCATTAAGTTTTGCAGAAAAAGCTAAAATGATTATGCCAAATCAATCGCCAATTCTACATCAATTAGGTGCTTTGCACCGCAAATTAAAAAATTATGATCTTGCCGAACAATACCTGGAGCAAGCGAAGGCTCTTAATCCGAATGATGCAACGATTACAAAAACATTAGCGTTTTTACAATCAGACCGCGAGCGGTATAAGGAAGCAAAAGAACTGTTTACAACTTGTACCGATTTACTTCCTGATGATCCGGAAGTTTATGAAGGACTTGCAGATGTCTTTGTGAAAATTGGTGAATTGAAACAGGCAGAAAAATACTATCGAAAAGCATTAGAAATTAAGGATAGTCCCACTGTGATTAACAAGTTAGGATTATTACTGGCGGATTTGAATAAAGTATTTGAAAGTGTCGGACTGTTAGAAGTAGCGATTAAATATTTTCCAGATGATGCTATTACTCTTACACGACTTGCAGACCTGAAAGTAATTTTACACTCAGATATGGATGCAAAAATACTTTATGAAAAGGCACTGGCAATAGATACACAAAATTATCTAACTCATAGAAATTATGCAGATCTATTAGTCCGTTCAGGTGAATATGAACTTGCTGAAAAACACTATAAACTTGCATTAGAACTTCAACCGAAAGACACTGCCGCTCAAGCAGGATTAGGATTGCTTTATGCCCGTATGAATAAATATGAAGAAGCAAAAAAGTATTTAATCCCTCTGGCTCAAATAAAAACGGATTTACTTAATGTAAACCAACAACTGGCTATGATATTCCTTTCTGAAAATCAACCCCAAAAAGCCATTAAATATATAAAGCGATGTATCCTTGCCCAGCCAGATCGTAAAGAGTTTCGGGAATTATTAGAGCAGGCTACTCAGATGAAGCAGTAGAACTATTCGTTAACCCAAGTCTTTTTTCTAAATACGGAATAAGTGTTTCTGCCATAATCTGGGCTTTAAGTTTTATTCCTTCCTGACGCATGTGGCAGATATCACCAAAATATTTCGTACTGGCGGGAATATTTTCTTCTACAGGAACATAAAGGACAGAATTCTTTTTACAGTATTCTTTCAATATCTCATTGTATAGTTTCATCACATCACAGTATTGCTGGAAAGTAGAATGAGGGAATCCCCATTCCTTCTCATAATAGAAATCATAATAATCACGGTCTTCGCTATTTAGTTTATTACGATAAGGAACGCCTATACTTGAAATACATACATCAATATTTCTCGAAAAGAAAACTTTGCAAAGGTAGTCAATATAATTAATAATAAATCGGTCTATATACGACTTTATTTCATCCTCGGGATAAGGAATGAGTATCCTCATCTGTTTGCGTACAAAGTGTGAGAGAAGGAAAGCAATTCGTGTTGTTAGTAGTGTATTGTCAAATGCTTCCTGAAACACCTCATACACTACATTGTTAATCCCTTCATACAAAATAATTAAATTCGGCTGAAGATATAAGTAATCCGGTAATTTGGCACAGTGCTTTTTTACTACCATCCCTGATACACCACAATTGAAAACTTCTATACGGTTGTCGCCAAAGTGTTTTTTCAATTCCTGTTCCAGAAATTTAGGATAAGTTTCCTGATTTGAGATTCCTTCCTCCGTAGTCGAAGCTCCAATACAAAGAATTCGAAAGACCCCCTTATCTTTTGGGACCTTAAAATCTCTATCCCGAAAACCAAAATTATTAATGCGGAACGGCATCTCTGTTGAATTGATATGAGGTATGTATGAGAAGTAATTCATATCCCATAAATCATTTATTGCTAATTTCTTTAATATGGGATTTATCCCCTCATTTTTACCTTTTTGGGGGTGAAGAAACACATGATAAGAGTAATCTTTTGATGTATCATGTATGGGGCAGAAAAAGAATTGGAGCGATTCTCCATTTATATTTTCGTTCCATAAAAAAGCGAGCCCTGCTTCAATCTTGCTTTTGGGAATTTGCTCAATAATTGTTTTGCATTCCGAAATGTGGGGAATAGTTTCCAGAGGCTTATTAATTGGAGAAAATATTAATTCAGAATTACTTTGATTTATTTCCATACGAAATTGATGTATATTGTAAATGTCACTAAAACTACTCTGAAAAGGTTCAATTTCTGTGAAATATATCAGATAGCGATAACTCCACATTTCCAGAGGGTCCGTCTCAGGGTAACACCATGGCTCGCCGACTAACAATTGTTGAGGGACAAATTTATATTTCCCCTCACCATAATGCACACTTTCCTCAGTTCCACCATCCCATTCTTTGATTAACAATTCACCTTTGCGAATACGAACAAATTTGTTGGTTTTTTCGATATGTTTCCATCTTAATCGTTCAAATAACTCTAACGATAAGCAGATAACAATAATCCAAAATAAAATAAAAAAACCATAACCTAAAATATAAACAATTTTTCTCTTTTTTTTAGATTTTAACTCCATTAATTTTTCCCCAAATGTGCTTTAATATATTTCACCAAATATGGTGTTGCTAATTCCGATTTTTTTTGTATTCCTTCCAATTTTTGATGACATAAATCATTAAAATAGGATGGAGGTTCATTCTGAAACATTTCATACATGGGGATATACAAAATATTTCCATTGTTAAACTTTTCGTTTAATAGTTTATTATATATGTTAAGGACACGGCTATACATACGGTAATTTATAAAATCACCTCCCCACCATTTTTTTGTAACAAACTGGAAGTAATCTTTTTCTTGTCGTGTCATCGAGGAATAATTAGGTGCGGGCATACTCATTATTGCAAAAAATACACCTTTTTGCCGAAGATACTTCTCTATTTTTTCTACTTGACTTAATATATCTTTGTTAATATCATGCTGTATTTGTGTATCATTGGGTAGAAAGAGTAGAGGACAAATATTTCGGCATAAATTCGATTGTATAAGGATTTTTTTAATTCCTTTCAAATGATTTAACCAGTAAGGTAATAGGATGTGCGTTATATCATTTGTCCCTTCACAATAAACAAGCAGGTTCGGTTCCATTAATAGATAATCGGGCAATCGTAGCCATAGTTTGTTAGCAGAAATACCCGGTATCCCACCGTTAATCACCTCAATTTTATACTGTTCATGGAACTGTTCTGATAAAAATTTTTCTATCATATTCGGATAGGTTTCTTGCTCTGTCGGACCCTCTTCTGTGGTTGAACCACCTATACATACAATTCGGAACACATCTGGCGGTTTAGGAACTACAACATCTTCATCGCGGAAACCGAAATTATTTGTGTGAAATTCATAAGAAGGCAATTGTGCATGTTTTCTATATTCAAAATAAGGTATTTCCCAGATATTGTTCTCATCCTTTGTATTTTGTAGATGATGGTTATTTTCTACTTTGTGCCCGCATACGAATACCCCATGATTTTCCGTATCCGCGGAATAGTAAAGAAAAAGGTCTGAAATATTTCTGTTTTCTACGGTAAAAGAAGCATAATATTTTGAAAAAACACTTTGGTTGTTTACAGGGATTTCTTTTTCTAATTCCGTCAGTAGTTCGTCATCAAAGTAATTATTCGCATCAGGTTCAGGGAGATATACTTTCTTCTCTCCTTTATGTATATCCTTTATGAGTATAGAAATTTGGTATAAGGAGGAAAATAATTGTCGGTCATGTTCATCTAATTGCAGGAAAAATTCTACACGATTGGAATACCATTGAGACATATCCGGGGGAGGTAGTTTTTCTATTGATTGTAATATATCTCCTGAAACGACCTTACTTTGGCTCCATGGAGGCTGATTATTTAAAGAAGAAATGAGAGGATTTCTTTTCGCCACAAAATATTCATATACTCGAATTGCACATTCGGCGAGTATAAATATCAAAATAAGCCATAGAAAGAAGATAAATATTTTGCCAATACTTTTTATGAAGCGATATTTCATTTAGGTGGTGAAGATGTTTGCTGATGGTTATTTTTCAGTCGTTCTAATTCTGTGGCAGGACGCAGGTCTGTTGGGTCAAGTTCTATGGCTTTCTGGAAGTATTCGGTCGCTTTTTCACGATTTCCCAGCCCTAAATAAGCTCTGCCCATACAGGTATGAGCAAATGAGTCATTAGGTAATAGTTGAAACGCCTTTTCCAATGCAGAGATAGCCAATTCATATTGCCCTCGATTAATGTGAATATCCGCAATATTAATCCAGTTCCATGGGTAATGTTCTGGCTTTAACTCAACAGCCTTTGTGAATGCGTCAACGGCGAGGTCCCATTCCTGCAACTCTTTGTAGGACATCCCTAAATAAGAGTAGGCTTGAGCAAAACCGGGATCAAGTTGAATTACATGTTTACAGGTATCAACAGCAGACCAAAAATCCTTTACCCGCCAGAACTCCAGAGCCATAGCACATAAATCTTCTAATAAGGCTACTGATTTTTTATTAAATGTTTTCACAGAGTCCTGTAAAGAATAAATCTGGTGATATACAACAACTCGTTGGATGCCGGGAAATTCCTGTGCTTGATAGATAATACCTTTTTCCTTCAAATATTTTTCAAAATGATTAAGGGGTGCAGATTCAAAATAATCCCCCTGAACTACAATCCATAATTTTGCATTTGGTCTTCGTTCTGGCAGTAGTTTTGTAATTAAAAATTCAGCAATTTCTGCGGTATTCTCAAACTGCGAACCATAGCAAACGATATTGGGCACAGGACCTAAATTGTAAAGGAAAACCCGCTTCCATAACTCGTTATTTACAAGGATAATATCTTCTGTTTTTGCATTGTGCTTAATAAACACGCCTGCACTTTTCCAATCGGTATGTTGCGGTTTTCCGAGGATTAAACTTCCCTGATACAAATACAAAAGTAGGAATGTAATAAAAAGAAGTCGTTTCAACCATTTTTTGTGTTCCATATTGCTAATGGTATAACCAATAATCAGATAAAGAGCAATTGAACTATGCATGGTGTATCTTGGCATAATACAGGGACGCCATAAGTGCGAAACAAAATACAAAAATAGGGGAGGAAATAGCCACCAGATACAATAGAGCAGGATAAGAGAAGGGTTTGTTTTCCCGTTATTGTTTGACTGTGAAACATTAATATTTTTACTCTTAGAGAAATAAGTCCAGATAGCCCAGACAAAGCAAATAAGATATAAAACCGCCATTACCCCCCCTATGAAATATTGCTGGGATACAATGGTATGGGCAGTCTCTTTACTGAAGAAATTCATCCAGAAATCGGGTTCCGCACGGAGTTGGTAAGTCCAGCCAATGCAATCATCAGCAACAAGGTCCCCGGTAAATTCACGAAGAGTAGGTATTTTCATCCATGAAGAAGTCATATCCGGTGACCAAAAATTAATAGTCAGAATGTATAAAGTAGAAGGTAATGAAATGAAGAACAGGGGGATAGCCCATTTAATAAGAAAAAAGACTTCTTTCTTAAAATAATCTTTATAAGACAGTTCGTTGGGTTTCTCGTTGTGGTTTTCCCATGCACGAATAAGTAATCGGTCTAACAGCAGATACACCCCTTGAACCATAATAACCAGTATAGCAAAGGGATGTGTCCAGAGAAGGAGAAATGTAATGACAAGATAGTAAATAAATGTTTTTCTTTTCTGCTGATCATGATACCAATATATAAAAAGTAGCATAGATAGAATAGATAGAAGTGTAAACAAACTATACATTCGTATTTCTTGTGAAAATTGCCGATGTATAGGAGATAAAGCCACGAGAAGACAGGCTATAAGTCCTGCCGAAGCATTGAAACTTATATTCCCCAAGATGTAGGTGCTGTATATAACAGTTAATCCGATAAAAACAGAAAGCAGACGAAGGGAATAATAGGATTCATCAATATATGTATGCCATATATATTCAATAGAATAATACAACGGCATGGTTGCAGGGTCCATAGAACGATTTTTAATCAGGAAGTGCAGAATATTTACTGAAGGCTCATAATGAACACCTTGAGCCCAACGCGTAAAGTTCGGCGAAGATTCATATTCTGCCAGAGGTTTCAGGTGGACAACACTACTAAATTCATCCCACCATATTGATTCATTACTTAAACCAATAGAACGATATAAATAACCAGCAAGTAAAATTAAAAACAAATAAAGAAATATTTTCGAATTCATATTTAAGTTTTAGTTTTCAGTTTATATGTCAAATCTTTTCATACCTCAAATTATTTATAATAACATATCATGATAAATATTGAATATCTGATAAATACATAGTTGGTTTCCTCAAACAAAACGATGGAGTATGGGAATGAAATCGTTTTTTAAGAATATAATTTTGATATTGGTTTCGATATTTGTAGTTTTTGTCTTGACCATGATAGTAGACCGAGTGTTGGGAAATATTTTACCCAAACCCTTTCCCGAAGGCACACACGATTTAATCTTTCCACCATTATCACGACAGGAGTTTGCTTCTGTTGATTTTAAGTATGTGGTAGAAACCAATTCATTAGGAATTCGAGACCGAGAAATACAAAGACCAAAGAGTTCTGGTATCTATCGAATTATAGCAGTTGGCGATTCCTATACTTATGGTTGGGGCGTAAATATAGAGGAAACATGGCTCCGTAGATTGGAACAAAAACTTTCATTGGCTAATAGACAGATAGAAACTGTTAACTTAGGTAAACCCGGAACAGGTCCTCCCTTTTATGCGGAAATTTCTCGCACTGTTGTCCCTTTACTTGAACCCGATTTGGTATTGGTAGGAATTTTACAGGGAAATGATATTGCGTCTTCAGGCTCAGAAGGTTTGGAGCAAATGAGTTCGGGACTGCTCCGATGGACAAAATTATTGTATCCAAATTTTGTCCGCACTGTAGAAATGATGCGATTGACGCGTTCCCTTGAAACGCGGACCCAGGAGCGACCTCCGGAAAAAACGACCGCAGAAGATAACGCAAAGTGGTCAGCCAATACCGCAAAGGAATTTTACGAAAAAATGTCTCCGGTGGAGAAACAAAAATTTGATAATTTTGATGCAGAAGTAAAGCAAGCATTTTTTGATGGGCTTTTAAATCCATATATGATTGACCTTGCATTGAAGAACAAACATATTTACACGCTGACACTAAACCCCGAAGACCCCTGGATTCAGCAATGTATTGAAAATATGGCAAAGTCGCTACAAATCATAAAGTCGGTAGCGAGTCAATCCAACGCTCAAATTACTGTGGTCAGTATCCCGGATGGACCGTATGTTAATGAGGTTGCCTGGAAAAATATTCAGCGTGTTGGGTTTGATGTCGTTCCAGAAATGCTGACCTCCGATGCCCCGGATAAAGTTATTCAGATTGCCTGCAAAAAAGCAAATGTTCCTTGCTTTACCGTTTCCGACGCATTTCGCCAGCGAAAACAAGACCCTAATTTGTTTTTTACACTCGATGGTCATTTGACTGCTGAAGGACACAAGTTATTAGCAGAAACACTTGCACCTGAATTGCAAAAATGGTTAACTGAAAAATGAATGAAATAGCAAGGCAAAAAAATATAAGCAAGAAAAAGATGGTTCTGTTTACTTTCTTACCTCTTGTTATTTTACTTGTTAGTTTGGAACTGATAGCACGAGTTGTAGAAATATGGCTTCCCCCCATGGTGACAGATATAGGTTTGGGTTTTACTGAAGATTCCCGATTATTTATTTCCGACCCTTACGATAGCCGATATTTGATAACACACCCTAATAAGACTGTTGCTTTCCAGAATCAGCGATTTTTAAAAAATAAGCCATCAGGGACTTTACGGATATTCTTTCTTGGTGGTTCATCTGTTAATTATGTCAATTACGAGTTACCAAACTTATCCGAACGATTGAGAGAAAAACTTAAACCCAAATACAGAAATGTTGAAATTATCAACTGTGGTGGACTTTCCTATGGAACGCATCGGCTCGTGTTGATTGCTCGTGAAATTGTGAATTATGAGCCAGACCTTGTGATGATATATTCCGCTCATAACGAATTTGAAGAAATTGAACAATTGCATTTGGCACGAATACAGTCAACAAGATTACAAAAAATTCTGTACTCTTCCGCTGTAATGCGTTTTATTCGTGACCGAATCGCAACATATCAAATATCCCAGTTGGAAAAAGAGCATAATCGGAGGATGTTGGCTCAATCTTTGCCCGATGCAGGCAAAGGCTGGAATCATGTGTTTACACCGGAAGAAATTGCAGAACGAATGGAGAAATACAAAAATAATTTAAATGAAATTATACAGTTATGCAAAGAAAAAAATATAAAAATTGTTATTGCAACCGTTCCTTCAAATTATATAAAGCCTAATTTAATAGGAAAAAGTGCCGAAGAATATGAACAGGTATTCCAATTAATCAGGGAGGAAAAGTATAAAGAAGCGTATGAATTGGGCAGAAAGATTATTCGCGAAACTTCACCACGACATCAGTCTTCCGACCTGGAAAATAATATTGTAAGAGAACTTGCAGAAATAAATAATATTCCATTAGCAGATGTTTTATCTGCGGTAGAACAGGCAGAACCTCACCACATTCCTGGTGAAACTCTGTTTAACGACCATTGCCACTTAAATCCGGAAGGCAACAAAATTATGATACATACCTTTGAGGAAAAAATTATACAAGCATTGTCAGAATAATGTTGTTTACAAATTACTCCATAGAAAAAAGTAGTCTCTTCCAATAGATCTGCATTGTTCGCATTTTTACTTGGGACGATAGATGACTTTAAAAACCGAAATACTAACATTAATTAGTCTCTTTAATTTTCAAATAGGATTATTTGATGTGAAAATTTTTATTGGGCAGTGAGTTTTAGTAAAGCGACACCATGTCGAGGGATGGATGTGGAGAAATCTTTTTTGTAAATTCCTAAATCCTTTTGCCTCCATAAGTCTCGGACTTTTTGGTTCTCTGCCAGTCCTAAATCTTGCCAATGCACAGTTATGTTTTGCTCAATTTCATCTAAATTAAATAAACCTATAGCAATTGAATTATCATGCAGCGGTTTTAACCATATTTCATAATTTTTTTCTTTATTAATGACGACAGGACATCCCTGAATACCTTTTGGGTCCTGATTGATTTCAATAACTTCAGGATTGCAGAGTACATTTTTCGTAAATTCGTCCAATCGCGTCATATCTCCACTATAAAAAAGAGGAGAAGCCATAAGACACCATAGAGACATGTAGGAATATTGCTCACTGGGAGTTAGAGGACACGGTTTAGGTTCTCCCATTACACTGGCATCTCCACTATAACCAATGAGAATATAATCGGGGTCGTTCCAGGCACCGGGACCGGCGTATTCCCAATAACGAGCATTTCTGCGTGCAACCTCATGATATTGAAGCAGTTCAAAACCGAGATCGCCAGCAGTCCGCCAGCAATTTCCGCCTACTTCTTTGCCCCATTTCCAGACCTGTCCCATTCCGTATTGACATAAATTAAAAACTATGTCACGGTCTAATTTCTTTAAAATAGTTCCCATTTCTTGATAGGGCTTTTTTAAATTCTCAATTTTTTTAGGGGATAGGATATTTGAATAAGAGCACCAGTCGTATTTCAGAAAATCAAAGCCCCATTCTGCAAATTGTTTAGCATCTTGTTCCTCGTGTTTATAGGTTCCCGTAAAACCGGCACAGGTTTTAGGTCCCGGTGATGTATATATACCTGCACGAAGCCCTTTGGAATGAATATACTCTGTTAATTCTTTCATATTCGGAAAATATTTATTCGGCAAAATATTTCCGTTATCATCTCTTGCTGGACCGACACGCATTGGGTCATGATGATTCTCCGAATTTGCCCAGCAATCGTCAATGCTTACATACTGGTATCCTACATCAGCCATACCGGAGGAGACCATCAGGTCTGCAGATAGTTTCATAATATCTGCGGTAATTCTGTCGTAATGCGTATACCAATGATTCCATCCCATGGGAGGGGTGAGTGCCAGTATATCTCCAACCACAATTTTTAAGATATTTTCATCTTTGCCATGTTGGTTACTTGCGGTTATATGGACTGTGTAAGTGTTTTTTTCTCGACTTTTGATTGTGCCGGATATGATGCCTTCACTGTTAACAGTTAGTCCTTCCGGCAAGCCTTCCAATTGAAATTGTATAGGTCTTTCACCTGTGCAAGGGATGCGGAATATAAAGGGAGAGCCCGGTCGAACAGCGGTAATACGCGGACTATTTATTTTTGGAGAACGAGGTGGGGGCGGAGTAAGAACATAAGGGTCTTCTTTAGGTCTAATTGCCAGTTCTGGTTTTCCATCAGTCATTATAAAGAAGGCTTCTGCTATGTCAACATGGTCGTAAGAAGTATCATCATGAGCATCACTAATAGAAATGGTGAAGTTAGATATTCCCTGTAAATCAATAGAAACCTTTTCGGGTTCTTCTCCTCCTTTTAAAATGCGTGTGGCATATAGCAATTTGTTATCACCAAAAAATCGAACAATAGTAGACCCTTTTCCTTCTGTTTCATCGTCAATTCCTATGATGGCTTCAAATTTAGATGCAGAACCATTCAGTTGAATATAGAAAACAGCATTTGCATGTGTGCCAACACCACGATTATATGTTGTACCCTTCAATTTTATTGGATTTCCTACGCAGGACAGGTTTTTCTTAGGGTGTTCTCCCCAGCCTTGTCTAACAATTTTCAGGTCCAGGTCATCTAAATATGTGATACTCTCCTGACAGAAACTATTTAATGAATAAGAAAACACACAAATGATGGAAATAAATATAAACAAATGACATTTGTAGTTGGATTGATAAAGTGGCATTTAATCTTCCTTTCTATAAAGATATTATTCCAGATTGCTTTTATGTGAAGTTCCTGTATGTCCAAAACCACCGGGACCGCGATTCGATGAGGGAAGCATAGGAACAGGTTCCCATTGTACACGGGATACAGGTGCAACAATCATTTGTGCTATACGGTCTCCGCGCTTGATATGAAACGGTTCCTGTCCCCAGTTTATCAGAATGACACAGATTTCACCCCGATAATCAGAATCAATGGTGCCGGGTGAATTGGGCATGCCGATACCATATTTGATTGCCAGACCACTTCTTGGACGGATTTGTGCCTCATATCCCTGTGGAAGAGCTATTCTAATGCCTGTGGGAATAAGTTTCCGTTCTCCCGGCATAAGAATAATTTCTTTTTTCACTGCCGCATGAAGGTCCATTCCTGCGGATTCTTCTGTTTGGTATTCGGGTAAAGGAATATCCTCTGTATCGGGCTCTCTATAAATTTTTACCTTAACGATGTTTTCTATCATACCCATTCACAACTTTTTGTTAAATCAATAAATTTTATCAGACCGATTTTAACACAGAGTTCTTATTATATAGAAGTTCTAATTTTTAATGTATTCGGATTCTAATTGCGCAATTCTGTCAGGGTAATCGGATAATATCCAATCCACTTCAGAAGAAATATATTTCTTAATGTCCTCAGGCTTATTTACTGTAAATACGACGATTTGAATTCCTTTTTCTTTTATTTTCTTCATTTCCTCTGTAGTTATATTGAAAGTACCTTCCATTCTTTCGTTAATAGCCAACATTTGAGCAGGTGGAGTGTAGTTTGACCAATTCTCACTTCGCAAGGCAGACAAGAAATCAATAGCATCAGAAACTGTAAAACAGGTCTTAATTTGAGGATATTCTTTTCTGATTTTTTCTATTACTTGTGGATGAACGGATGCAAGATAAACTTTGTCTTGCATATTTCGCCTGATGATAGGTTCAACAATAGGTGATAGATTTTCTGTAAAAGGTTTTATTTCGAATAAAAATATATGCATCGGAAATGCTTCTAAAACTTCATCCAGTGTTGGAACTGTAATCCCTTTTCCCCGAAATGGGAAAGTCTGCCCTCCGTCAGTAGAAAATTTATATCCCGCATCCAACTCTTTAATTTCCTTTAAGGTTTTTTCTTTAACAGGACCCTGTCCATTCGTTGTGCGGTCAACGGTAGTATCATGCATAAGAATGGCGATATTATCGGCTGTAATCTGGATATCACCTTCTAACAAAGCATTACTCCATCGGGAAACGGTCTGCTGATACGCGTAAAGAGTGTTTTCGGGAAATAAGGATTTACCTCCGCGATGTGCAGCATTTTTTGTTTTATGAGAGTTATTCTGTGTAAGTTTTTCATCATTGTCCGCAGAGGATATAACCGTGCAGATACATAAAAACAAGAGAGTTAAAAACAAAAAAATAGAATTTCTATGCATAAAACAAAACCTCGTTTTTTGATTATATTGACAAAAAAACCTTAAACTAAGTTTCATGATAAAATATATGTATATTAACTGCAAAACTATAATTTTGAAAGGAGTTTCTTATGGAACAGTGGTTCAGTGATCAGGTAGTGATTGTTACAGGTGCGGGAAGAGGAATTGGTTTTTCAACCGCTAAATTGTTCGCTCAATACGGAGCCAGCGTAGTGATTAACGATTACGATGCAAACTGTGCAGATAATGCGGCAAGCGAACTGAAAAATGCAGGGTATAAAGTGTTATCCGTTCCCGGTGATGTAACCGACCCACAATATCCAGATATGTTAATGAAAAAGACCGTAGAAACTTTTGGAAAGGTCAATGTAATTGTAAACAATGCAGGTTATACCTGGGATGGTATGATACACAAAATGAGTGATAAACAATACATGGCGATGTTAGAAATACATAATGTTGCTCCATTCCGAATTATACGAGCCGCATCCCCTTATATGCGTGAAGTAGCCAAGCAAGAAAAAGCAGAGGGCAAAACACTAGAACCGAGAAGTATCGTTAATGTTTCTTCTCTGTCCGGTTTGCATGGGAATACAGGACAAGCCAATTACAGTACCGCTAAAAGTGGTATTGTAGGCTTAACAAAGACTGTAGCGAAAGAATGGGGACCGTTTGGTATTCGTTGTAATGCGGTGGCTTTTGGTTTTATTGAAACGCGTTTAACCCAGGACCAGGAAAGCGGTGAACAAATAGAAGTAGAAGGGGAAAAAGTGCAATTGGGTATTCCTGCGCACATGAAAGGAATGATAACCATGCTTATACCTTTAGGAAGACCCGGAACACCCGATGAAGCAGCAGGCGCCATTGTTTTCCTTGCTTCACCGTTAGCCTCATATATAACGGGTATTTGTCTTGAAGTTACTGGAGGATTGCAAGTTTAATAATGAAACCCCGTGATGATATACAACTGGTTAGAACCATTCCCGAACGATGTAGAATTTGCTACACCTGCGTTCGGGAATGTCCTGCTAAGGCTATTCGTGTAGTTCATGGGCAGGCAGAGGTCATACGGGAACGATGTATTGGTTGTGGGAATTGCGTAAAGGTTTGTAGCCAGCGTGCAAAGGAGATATATAGTCCGATTGAGAATGTGTTGAATTTATTAAGAGATAATAAACCTTGTGTTGCGTTATTAGCTCCGAGTTTTCCGGCAGAATTTACAGAATGTCCTCCTCGAAAACTATGTGCTATCTTAAAGCGATTTGGTTTTGCGTATGTAGTAGAAGTAGGTGCAGGAGCAGACCTCGTTTCACGAGCCTATCGTCAATTGTTAACTGAAAATCCGTCGCGTTCTTATATTGCTACGACCTGTCCTGCTGTTGTTGCTTATATTGAACGATATTTTCCTCAGTTAATTCCGTTTATGGCTCCGGTTGTCTCGCCGATGGTGGCTTCGGCAAGGGCAGTCCGACGCATGTATGGAAAGGATTTGTCCATAGTGTTTATTGGTCCGTGCATTGCTAAAAAAGGTGAAGCCCAATCCGAAGCATTAAGTGATGAAGTAACAGAAGTGCTAACTTTTTCGGAAATGAGACAAATTTTAGATACACATTTTCCGGAATGGAAGCAGATAGATGAAGAACAAAACTTTGACCCGCCTATTTCCGGTCCGGGAAGTCTGTTTCCTATAAGTCGGGGTTTAATACAATCCGCTTCAATTCCGGAAGATTTAACAACGGATAATGTTATTGTTGCTGAAGGTAGGTCTGATTTTGTTGAAGCGATACGGGAATTTGATGAAGGGCAATGCCGCCCCAATCTTCTGGAAATATTAGCCTGTGAAGGCTGTATTATGGGACCCGGTTATTCTCAAAAAGCGACGCTGTATCGCAGACGAACCTATGTAAGCCAATATGTCCGAGATAAACTTAAACATATTGATTGGCAATTATGGCGCCAACAGATGGCTTTATTAGCACAAATCAATATGTTCCGTCAGTATATTTCTTATGAACAACGAACACCGGAACCTACCTCTTTACAAATTGAGGAGATTATGCATTCTTTAGGTAAATTTAAATCTGAAGATGAATTAAATTGTGGAGCGTGCGGTTACGATACTTGCCTGGAACATGCGATTGCAATATATCACGGATTGGCACAAACAGAAATGTGTCTGCCGTTTACAATTCAACGATTAAGGGAAACTATCCAGAATTTAGCGGAATCCAATGAAAAACTGGAAAAAACGCAGGAAACACTCATGCAAACAGAAAAACTCGCAAGTATTGGACAACTTGCGGCAGGAATCGCTCATGAGTTAAACAATCCGTTGGGTGTTGTACTTATGTATGCTCATCTTCTTTTAGATGAATACGGCACAGATGAATCCTTGAAAGAGGATTTAAAAATGATTGCTACGCAGGCAGACCGTTGTAAACGGATTGTATCCGGGTTACTGCACTTTGCACGACAGAACAAAATTTCGATAGAAACAACGAACATACCTAAGTTAATAGAACATGCATGTAAGTTGGTTATTATTCCGTCGAATATTCAATTAAAGATAGCAGACCATATGCGTAACCCCATTGCAGAATTGGATAAAGAACAAATTACTCAGGTGCTTACAAATCTAATTACTAATGCGATACAAGCCATGCCCAATGGTGGAACTATAACTCTAATTACCGAAGATGCCCCAGATGAAATTTACATAACTGTTGAGGATACAGGTACAGGTATCCCTAAGGAAAACCTATCTAAAATATTTGAGCCGTTCTTTACTACAAAAGAGATGGGAAAAGGGACCGGAATGGGACTTGCTATTACTTATGGGATTATAAAAATGCATCGCGGACAAATCACTGTAGAATCCAATGATAATCCTAAAGATGGACCTACAGGCACCCGTTTTTATATTTCTTTACCTCGATATGTAAGCCCCATCAACGGAATTAAAGAAGTAGATATAAAAGAATGGTTTCACGAAGCAGAAATGATAGAAGATATGTCGAAATCTTCATAAACAATTAAGTGAGGAAGTAGTGTATGAAGGAAGAAGTATTTCGCGTGCTGGTTGTTGATGATGAACCCGGTATTCGTGTTGGTGTTTCTCGTGTTTTACAAAACTATTCCATTGAAATGCCCGAGGTAGAAACAAAAACATTATTTGAAGTGGAAGTTGTAGAAACCGCAGAAGAAGCCATTGAAAAGATTAAGGCAACCCCTCCGCATATTTTATTATTAGATAATAAACTACCTGGAATGAGTGGACTTGAAGCGTTAGAAAAAATTGTTGCTATGAAATTATTAGAAACATATACCGTTGTAATAACGGCGTATGCTTCTATAGAGACTGCTGTTAAAGCCACAAAACATGGGGCTTATGATTTTCTCCCCAAACCATTTACCCCTACAGATCTCAAAAATACTATTCATAAAGTAGTGAAACAATTAATCGTAGAACGCAAAGCAAGAGAATTAGCCAAAGAGAAAAAGCGAATTCGTTTTGAATTTATATCGCTACTGGCACATGAACTTAAAGCACCTATAAATGCGGTAGATGGTTACTTAAGAATTTTGAAAGATATGAACATTGCGGATAATCCACAACTTTGTCATGACCTTGTAGAGCGTTGTCTTGTTCGCAATGAATATATGCGTAAAATGATTAACGACCTGTTAGACTTAACGCGTATCGAATCTGGACAAAAAGTTAGGAATATCGAAGAGGTAAATCTGAGAGACATTGCCCAACTGGCTATAGAAACATCACTGGTAGAAGCCCAAAAACGGAACATTACAATGACCCTTCATGCAGATAGTCCAGTTATGATTAAAGCAGACCGAAATGAAATGGAGATTATATTAAATAATTTAGTATCCAATGCGGTGAAGTATAACAAGGACAACGGTAAAGTTGATGTGTTTTTATCCAGGGAAGGAGAAAAGATTACATTGCGGGTGAAGGATACAGGTATTGGGATGACAACCGAAGAATGTGCTCGTCTTTTTCAGGATTTTGTTCGTATACGAAATAAAAAAACAGAGTCTATTTTGGGAAGTGGACTGGGTTTGTCTACGGTGAAGAAATTAGCCCAGATTTATGGTGGAGATGTGTCTGTCCGTAGTTCACCTGATGAGGGAAGCACTTTCACTGTTGAATTGCGGGATTATGAAGAACCTGCGGAGAAACCACCCACACCCGCAAGTTAAATCTTCTCTTTATTTTTTTGTTTTTGAACTAAATTTCGGATATGGGCAATTTCTGCAGGGGTTAAATACCGCCATTTTCCTGTATGTAAATTGCCAAGGTTTATCCCTGCAAAAGAAATTCTTTTCAGAGAGGTGAGAGGAAATCCCACTGCATCACACATCCTTTTTACTTCTCGTTTCTTTCCCTCATGGATGGTTAATTGAATAGTGGAAGATTTTAAGTTTTGCTGTAAAACCTTTACTTGAGCAGGACTTGTTTTACCGTCTTCAAGCATAACACCTTTTTCTAATTTTTTAATGGCAACGGTTGTTATAAAACCTTTTACAACCGCAATATAAGTCTTAGGGACTTCATTGCTGGGATGTAACAATTTATTTGCCAATTCTCCGTCGTTTGTCAGGAGTAAAGCACCTTCAACATCTAAATCTAACCTCCCCACAGGGAATACTCTTGTCTTCAAATTTTTAATGAGGTCAATAACAGTGGGTCTGCCAAATTCATCGCTGGCAGTGGTTACATACCCTTTAGGTTTATTGAGCAAGATATACACTTTTTCGGGGATTTTCAAGGAAATAGGTTTGTTATCTAAAAAAATCTTATCCGTTTCAGGATCAATCTTTTGTCCCATGGAAGCAGGAATGCCGTTTACGGAAATTTTTCCTTCCTGAATAAAACGCTCTATTGCCCGTCGTGAACCGATACCACATTCTGCAAGATATTTCTGTAATCTAACCAAGGGTCTACCTGAACTCCTTTAATTCTTCAACATTAGGTAAATCCTGCAAACTATTTAGTCCGAACATACTTAGGAATTCGTCAGTAGTTCTGTAGAGTTTGGGTCTACCGGGGAGTTCGGAGACGCCACAAACGCGTATGAGATTGCGTTCCTGAAGTTGTTCAAATGCATGGGCAACAGATACTCCACGAATAGCCTCAACCTCAATGCGTGTAATAGGTTGCTTGTATGCAATAATGGCTAATGTTTCGAGTAAAGCGGGTGACATTCGCCGTGTTTTTTTGGTTTGCAGGAGTTTGCGGACAAATGGAGCAAATAACGGACGCACAAGTAATTGGTAGCCACCAGCAATTTCTTTCAAAATATAAGGCAAGTTGTTATTGTTTATCTCTGTTTTGAGTTCTTCTAACAATGATTTTACAATTTCCGAATCTATATCCCCGAGTATTTCCGCAATACGGTTGGCACTTATTGGTTTATCACTAACAAAAAGTAATGCATGCATGGCTTGTTTGGTTTGGTCTCGATCAAGAGAAAAAAGGAGACATTCTTCCTCAGTCATTTCCTCTTCGGAAGAAGTATTTGCAGTAGAGATATTATCCTCAGAAGGGTTATTATCTGCCCTTACTTCCATGTCCATGTTGTTTGTTTTATCCTTAATTTCAGGTGTTTGTTTTTACAGGGTTCTGTTCATGATACCCACAAGCGGTTTAATTTCATTCATTAACTGCTCAAATGTTTCCAGTTTCAAAGATTGAGCACCATCCGATAATGCTTCTGCAGGATTGGGATGCACTTCTACAATGATACCATCCGCACCTGCTGCAATTGCCGCTTTTGACATGGGAATTACTAAATCCCATCTTCCGCTTGCGTGACTTGGGTCAACAACAACGGGCAAATGAGAATGTTTTTTTACTACGGGAACTGCCTGAATATCAAGCGTGTTTCGTGTCTCTGTTTCAAAGGTTCTGATTCCGCGTTCGCACATAATTACATTAGGATTCCCTTCTGCAATAATATATTCGGCGGACATAAGCCATTCATTAATTGTAGACATCATCCCGCGTTTTAATAATATAGGTTTATTTAATTTACCTACCGCCCGAAGAAGCCCATAATTCTGCATATTGCGAGCACCTATCTGGATAATATCTGCATAATCTGCCACTACGGGAACTTGTTCTACGGTCATGGCTTCTGTAACTATAGGTAGGTCATATTTTTCAGAAGCCTCTTTAAGTAAACGCAAACCTTCCAGTTCCATACCCTGAAAACTATACGGCGATGTGCGAGGTTTATAAGCACCCCCTCGGAGAATATGGGCTCCACATTTTTTTACAAATTCTGCAGTTTGCAGAATTTGTTCACGGGATTCTACGGCGCAGGGTCCTGCCATAACACAAAAAGATTTCGGTCCTATTCGGACTTTACCTGCTTGTATAACAGTGTCTTCTTTTTTTACTTCGCGACTGGCTAATTTATAAGGTTTTAAGACAGGCATTACCTTTTCTACATGGGGTAGTGCCTCTAAAGCCAAAACTCCCTGTAAAATCCGCTCATCACCAATTACTGCTATAACTGTTTTTTCAACACCTTCAAGGACATGAGGTTTCAGTCCTAATTCTTCAACGCGGGTTACAACATAAGCCACATCTTCGGGTTTTCTACTTGCCATTACTATAATCATAATTTGCTTCCTTCCAACTTGTTTCTATAATTCAAAATATTTTAAAAGATCAGCATTCCTGTCCAAATTTGAGATTATATAATACCTTTTTTAAGGCTTAATCTTCAATATCCGATTTTATAAAGTATGATTTACGAATTTTTCATTTTAATTATAAGTATTACTTCTCAGAAGTAAGATAGTATCAATGTTGCTATTTGTGGCATGTTGCAGATGAGACGGATTTAATATATAACACTAATCAAAGGACGCATTAGCAAAAGATTTAGATTATAGACTTATGACCATCTTATATTTCCTATAAGATTATATCTTTAATTATTGATTTGTAAATAGTTTTATCTATTCAGAGGCTTTGTCTCTTTGTATCATATTATTATTCGGGATGGGTAGGTGTTTCGGCATGAACGCGAACACGGTAAAAGTGAGCAAGGGCATTAATATAGAGAGCCATAGTTTCAATGGAAATTCCAGCAGAATTTATATCCGGGTTCGAAGATGATAAATCAAGATAAGGTGTATCCGAATTTTGGGAAGTAGCACGAATTCCAAAAGGAATTACACCTACTAATTTTCTTGAATCTATACCTGATTTAATATAAGGATGAGTATAAACAGGTAGATTTTTCGTTCCTAATCCTTCAACAAAACAAATCCCAAAAGGATTTACACCCAATATCCAGTTTATATGGTCAAAGAATAATTTCTTTGCTGTATCTTCGGGGATAAATCGGAATGCTTTCCCTGCTAATTGTGCGATTTGGAGGAGATATAAATTGTTCCCCTTTATGTTTTCTTCTCTTTGAGTTGTTATTCCGAAGAAATCTATTTCGGGTTTCCATTTCATAGGGCAGATTCCGAAAGGATTCTGATTTGCTTGTTCCGAATAAAGTTGGAGTGTATTTTGTAAGGTTTGAACCAATTCATAAGTTTTATTCTCGTATGTAAACGCGTCGTATCTTGGTATTGCTTCAGATATATCAAGAATATTATCAGGCATGTATGATTGTAAGGTGGGTATGTATTCCCCTGTATTTTTTGTTTCTTCAAGGTAAACAAGAGCGGAGAATAGTCCGGCATTCTTCCTTCCCTGTGCTAATGCAGACTGGGTGAGTTTTTCTGTCTTGTTAATATAAGGGCTTTCTTTATTTGTTTTTGATGATAAATAGGAAACATTCCCCATAGCCATGATAACGACCTCTTCATCTGTAATAGATTGTTCGATAGATCTCTCATCGGCTGTGTTGGGTTGATTATCTGTTTCTTCTTCAGGTTTTTTTACAGCACTTTCAGGTTTTGAAAGAATATTGCCCAGAAGTGTTCCATCTTCCTTGATACGGTTGGCAATATATTCAGCACCCCAGTCTATTTCTTCCCGCATTTTTGAAGCCAGGTCTTTGTCTTTTAATAAACGCCACATGCAAATGTTATAACTTTCGGCGAGCAAGTTCAAACAAAGGGCTGATTTTGTTTTACTATATGTTTCCCCGTCATGCCATCCTCCTTTTAGTGAAATACCTTCGAAGGAATCATCTGTATGGCAAGGTTCATGAATGCTCTCTATTTTTGTACCACAACGATGTAATCGAATCCCGTCTAATACCTTGGGGACAGTTTTTTCCCAGAGAATGTCCTTGCCTATCAAAAAAGAGGGACTGTAATATCGCTTTTCGTCAATATTAACCATAATCCGATAACTTCCCTCCTCGTTATAATCCGAAAAATCTGCACGATAGAACCATTTGCCCCAGTCTGATTTGTGTGCCCCTGTAATTCGCGATGGCTCTCCAAAATATATTTCTTTTACTTCACGGTCAGATTCGCCCAAGAGGTAAGAGGTTATTTTTTCGGGCTTAAAATTTGTTGCAAGAATACATGTTTTGGGATAGAGCAAGTCATACCCTACCTGATTTACAAGTATATCAACGGTTTTTGGTTGTTCAATAACACCTGTAAAATTTGCTTCATCCCACCAAACAGTTCCTGTTGGATTAAAATCGGTAATTAATTGAATTCGTATCGCAACCGCACCTGAAGGGACGGAGGTTTCAGATAACATAAATCGTTTCCATTCAGAACCCACATTTTCTATCAACCGTAACTCTTTTTTATCTATAGATTCATTGCCTTTTAGCCATTCAATAATGACTTTTGAAGGGAATGTCCCTTTATAAAAAATACTTCCTGTAACAGATACCATACCGGAGGGAATGGGGATATCTTCTATATAGATATTTACCGTTCCCTTTCCCTCAACACGAAGAGAACTTTTCCCAGAAAGATAGGTCTCATTATCCAGAGAAATTTTATTTTCCAAATTCTCGGAAGCAAATTTCCATCTATTTAATATTGATACTGCATCAGAATCTTTTTCAGAAAGTTCAAAACCCCCGTTGTAAATCAATGGAATCGTTTCCCAAATAAAATCCTCTTCATTAGTTGTAGAGGATGAAATATCCTCACAAAAAGTGGGATAAACACAGCATAATACAATCCCTGTTATAAATAGGAAAAGAAACGAATTGTTATTAGAATATGGTTTCATATATCTGTCCTATCTTAACTGTTTAATTATGTTATCTGAAATGGAGGTTCGTTTTGTATTTCCTGAAGGAGTTCATTTGTATGATGTTCTTGTTCCTCAGTTCCAGTAATGGCAAACCATAAAGCCCCTTCTGCCCCATTAACTCCCCCTCCACCTATTAACTCTGCATCAGCACCTGTAAGTAGTTTTATGGCGTCTATTTCTGTGAAAACCTCGCCCGGAACAGGGAAAAATCGAGGACCGTTTCCATGAGCAGTGTTTATTTTTAATGCAATGGTATCAAGATTTCCAGAAATTCGTTTTTCGAGCCCTACAGGGATAATAAGTTTTACACGACGACCTATCACAGCCGGTATTGAAACGCCAATAGTTCCACCTTGAGGATGTGCAACAAAAATTCCAGCACGCCGATTATTCATATCCAGCGCATTTGCTCCTTTTAGAATAATATCGGATTGGGTTAATTGTTGTGCTACATCAAAAAGATTTTTACCTCGTTCCCAATTCCCTTTGACAATTACAACATCTCCGGGAAAAGTAGATTCATCAGGGAGTCTTCCCATATCGGTTAGCGAGTAGAACGGAGGTAATGTTATACCTCTAAAAAAACGATTTTTCGGAAAAGGGTCTTCATACCCTAAATATTTCAATATTTCTTCTGCAATATATCCATTCGTTGTGCCTGCAACAATAACTATCGTATGAGCATTGATTGCTTTCTGTATTTCCGCATGACGAACTATCCCTTTTGCTATAAGCCGTTTACACGCCGATACAGTCAACACCACTTGCAACATAAAAACATCTCCTTTTTACAATTGTTTTTGAAACGGGAATAGGTAGTAGTATAAATTATAAAACATATCTTGTAAACGAGTATAAATAACAAAAGTTAATGAAGATACATTTAAACAATGAAAGGATTTGTTTATGTCAGGTTTGCGTATTACGGTTTGGAATGAAGGTGTCCATGAGAAGATTAGTGAAAAGGTGCAAAAGGTGTATCCGAATTCTATTGGTGGGCAAATTGCTCAATATTTAGAGAAACAACCGGGTATTGCCTCTGTCCGTTCTGTGCAGTTAGATGACCCAGACCAGGGACTATCCGATGAGATTTTAGAAAATACGGATGTGATGACATGGTGGGGACATCTGGCTCATGATAAAGTATCCGAAGAGAATGCAGAAAAAGTGCAGAACCGTGTTTTGAACGGGATGGGCTTGGTTGTCTTGCATTCAGGGCACATGTCAAAGCCATTTCGTCGTCTTATGGGTACAGGTTGTATGCTGAAATGGCGTGAGTGGCAAAGCGAAGGGGAACGGGAACGTGTTTGGGTTGTTGACCCGGCACATCCTATAGCAAATGGTATCCCTGAATATATTGAATTAGAACGCTCGGAAATGTATGGTGAACATTTTGATATACCTCAACCCGACCAATTGGTTTTTGTCAGTTGGTATCAAGGGGGCGAAGTTTTTCGTAGTGGTTGCTGCTGGCATCGTGGATTGGGAAAGGTCTTTTACTTCAGTCCGGGCCATGAAACTTTGCCGATTTATTACAATGAACATATCTTAAAGGTTATCTATAATGGTGTCCTATGGTGTGCTCCGACAAAACCTGTGAATGGTGTATTTCGTGGAAATTTTGACCCGCCCATTGAAAAGATAGGATAAATATTATGAACAGAAAAAGAAAAGATTATTGGATGGTTATATTGCTTTGTATCACCATCACCTGTTTGTTTTCTACCTCGTATGTAGGTTTTGCTAATTCTTCAAGTTCACCTCCTTTGTGGAAAAAAGCAGAGATTTTCCAGCAAGACATAGAAGAACGGTTTCTGTTGGATGGACAGGCACTTTGTAAGTTGATTCTTCCACAAAAGGACAGAGGACTGAGTTATAACATGCCGGACAATGCCTATATGACAGGTATTTATGTAGGCACTTTGTCCATGAAATATTCTATAACAAAGGAAGATAAGGATAAGACAAAGTTAATTCAATCCGTTAAAGCCCTGAATTTCCTATGCCGTGCAAGTGGTATAGAAGGTTTACTCGCTCGTGCTGTTATACCTGCTGATTCGCCATGGCAGGATGATGGTATCTGGAGACTTACTCCCGATGGTAAACATAAATGGCGTGGCGATGTAAGCAGTGACCAGGTAGATGGAGTTATGTTTGGGTTTTCATGGGCATACGAGGTGATTAGCGATGAGACTGTAAGAAAAGAGATAGCCAGGGATGTAACGGCAATTGTAGACCATATATTGAGGAACGACTTAAGAATTATCGATGCAAACGGCAAGCCAACGACCTGGGGTAAGTATTTTCCGCAGTACACAATGATAGAACCATTAAACGCTTTGTTATGGCTGCAAGCATTAAAAGTTGCATACCAGGTATCCAATGATAGTAAATACGCTGAACTATACAAAAAGTATGCTATAGAAATGAAATATGCAGAGCGGGCTATTCATGCAAGGAGAAATCTTGACCCGACACGGAAGGGTTTTGTTAACCATTCCGATGATGTCCTGTTCTTTTTAGGAATAGAACCTCTCTTACGATTGGAACAAGACCCCCAAATACGGGAATATTACATTAAGTCCTTAAAACATGCTTGGGAAGGTTCTCCTCCTTTTCCGGGATTAAAACCCGAGGCAAATCCGCTGTATGCATTTTTAACGGCAAAGTATTTAAATGATACCTCTGAAATTGAGAATGCCATAAAAACGCTTGAATGGTTACCTTTTTCTATTAAATGGAATAAAGATACAATTGCGAAATATGAACAACAGCATGGCATCCGATTGATTTGGGATGTGCAAAGTCCAGAACATGAAAAAGGTAAGCCCATACCTATTGATAGACGAGAAAATACATGGTCAACATGGGTTCAAGACCCGTATCATTCTTTTGGGGACCCGATGGAAGATTTTCCTGTCGAGTACAATGGACATGACTATCTTTTGGGATATTGGCTTGGGAGATATTATGGCTTTATTGAAAAGGACAGATAAATTTTCTTTTATCAGGTGTTTCTAATAGTTTGTTTTACTCGTTTACTAAATACGATACATATTCATCAAAAATAGGATGTTTATTAAAGAAATACCTGATTTTAAATCCATTAGGACAGAATAAATGCTTATTTTTTATCTCCTTACCTTATTAATTTGTTCCGGGGGGGCTTCAGATAGCCAGAATTCCTTTCAGCAGTTAGAAGGTAAATATGCAATTATTTATTATATGGATACAGACAAGGCTGAAGCGGAAAAAGTGCAAAAAGTCGTTGACTCCTCCTGGATTGAATTAACGCAATATTTTCCAATTTCCAACAACGACCCCGTCCAGATTTGGATTGTTCGTACACAGGAGGATTTTTCTAAGATGGCGTCCGGGCGTTCTTCTTTCCTTTATGGAGGTATTGCCAGACCGGGGTCAGGGATAATTGTTGTTAAATCCCCTCGTTTGCGAAGATGGGGAGAAGATTTTGTGGGAACTATACGACATGAATTGGTGCATGTATTTATAAATCGCACAGGATTAGAGGAACGCATTCCCCTATGGTTTAATGAAGGACTTGCCATGTTCCTTGCAAACGAATATCATTGGAGTGCTGGAATTCGCATGTCTCATATTGTCCTGACAAATCGTCTTATTGACTATAAAAATTTAGACCGTGAATTAATGTTAACGACATCACCCGACACTACCAGCAGTGCCTATATTCAGTCCCTTTCGATGGTTCAATATCTTCATAGAAAATTGGGGGAGGAAAAGTTTTGGAATATGATTCGAGGTTGTAGAGATAAAAGATTTGTCCAATCGTTAAAAGAGATAGGGGGACTAAGTCTGGATGAGTTTTGGCATGGTTATCGAAGGTCTTTATGGTTAGTTACCTTATTGGGAGCGTTAGCGACAGGTTCTATTTTTACGCCTATTGCCATATTGGCTATTTTTGTGTTTCTATGGATATGGCGAAGAAATCGTCAAAAGATGAAAGAATGGGAAGAGGAGGAAGAGGAAGATGAACGATTAGGAATAAGGAAAGTCCCCTGGGAACACCTTACTCAGGAACCCTACGATTGGGAAATGAAAGACGACGATGATTGATTTATCTGCTTCGTTTAACCTGTTAGATACTAAAGTTGTAAGGGTTCCATTTCCTCAAGAGCAGTGCGAATAGCATGAATATCTTTCTCATCTAAAATAACAGCACCCGCCTTTGCGTTTTCCTCTATCTGCAATTCGTCTCTTGCACCTACCAATGCTGTAGTAATTCCCGGTTGATGAACTGTCCAAGCAATAAAGAGTTGTCCAAGAGTAATTTCATACTTTTCTGCAATAGGCTTTACTCTTTCCAGCATATTCAGAACACGACGGCGATTTACAGGTGAAAACATCGTTTTATCTCGACGCAAATCCCCGTATGGAAATTCCCTATCTAATGTAACCTTCCCGGTGAGCAGTCCCTGTGCAATCGGACTATATGCCAGGACAGAAATGTTATTCTCACGACAGAAAGGAAGTATCTCTGCTTCGATTTCGCGTTCTAATGCATTATATTTGGGCTGGTTACTTTCAATTTTTCCTTTTTTAAGACATGTCCTCATCATTTCCACAGTAAAATTACTAACCCCGATATGTCGTATTTTCCCTTCTTTCTGTAATGCGAGCAATGCATCCATCGTATAATCTAACGGCGTTGTTTTATCAGGCCAGTGGCACTGGTATAAATCAATTACATCTACTTTTAAACGACGCAGACTATTTTCACATTCTTTTCGTATAGATTCAGGACGAAGATTTTTGTAAACTTTTAGGGATTCACCATTACGGTCTACGGTATCAAAGAAAAATTCCCCTTGCTCTGTGTCCCATCGCAAACCACATTTTGTCGCAATGATAACCTTATCCCTGCGTCCTTGTATGGCTTCTCCTACAATCGTTTCGCTATGTCCAAATCCATAGATTGGAGCCGTATCAATACAGGTTACACCGAGGTCAATACCTTTCTGGATAGCCCGTTTTGCCTCTTCATCATCCGTTCCACCCCAGAGCCATCCACCGATTGCCCATGCACCGAAAGATACAACAGGTAATTTTATATTTGTCGTTCCTAAATTTCTGTATTGCATAATTATGTTCCTTTCATCGTTTCGTTTTAATTATTTTAACGAATTGAATAAAAGATTATAAAACATTTTTGTATCGAGAGGGATAAAATAAGTATGATGTTATGTGAAACTCTTTTCGTAAAAGAATTGTCATAAAGGAGAAAAAAAGAGTGCGAGATATTCTGATGAGTTTACCGTTGCTTTTCGTAGTTGTAACATCCTTTTATCTGGCTTTACGAGCCATTGGTCGTGTGTGGATTAATTACCGCGTTCGATTGGCTCTGTTAGAAAGACTTGAAAATTCTCCCGAACTAATTGAAGAAGTACCCCAGATACGGGAACTATTTGAAGATGAAAATAAAGAAATTACAGAGAGATACCCGATAGATTTTGTTTTTACGGGTGTGTTCCTTGTTGTTTTGGGTTTGATTTGTGTTATTTTTGATTTTCTATTAGGCACCGGACAAGTGGCTGCAGGTGCCTATTGGGGAGGGGTGATTTGTTCCGGATTAGGGTTTATTATTACCCTTTTAGGATTATTCCTCCGTTTCCTTTCCACACCCGTAAATATATAAAAACCTTATTTTGTATAAAATCACACAATTTAGTATATTAATAGGTATGTAGGTGTTTTTTTGCATAACGCCGTTTTCTATTCCAAACAAATTTACCGTAGGAAAGGAGTTTTTTATGTTTGAAATGAGGTATTGGATATTCATTACTCCGATGTTATGTTTTGGATGTGCCACAGGATTTGTTCCAGGAGCACCCGAAGGCTGTATTGATGTTATTGCTCATCGTGGAGCCAGTGCCTATGCCCCGGAAAACACATTAGCATCCTTTAAAAAAGCAATGGAATTAAAAGCAAACTGGTTTGAATTGGATGTTCATCTTACCGCAGATGATAAATTGGTTGTGATACACGACGATGAATTAAAAAGAGTAACCGGTGTGGAAGGAAAGGTAACTGAAAAAAAGTGGGATGAGATAAAAAAATTAGATGCGGGATTCTGGTTCTCCCCGGAATATAAAGGAGAAACATTGCCCTCTTTAGAAGATGCATTAAAACTGGCGAAAGGGAAAATCGGAGTATATATTGAATTAAAAAGCAGTGATAATGATACTCCTGTTTTGCCGTTGATTATAATGAATATTGCCGGTAAGGATAAAATGACTTCCGAATTAAAAAAGCAATTAGAAGATGTGATTTATGGCAGCAAATCGCGGAACATTATATTAGCACGCGAAACGGTTAAAGCCGTGCGTAAAATGAAGATGGAAAAACAAGTAGTATTACAAACCTTTTCACCTGTGATTTGTTTTACCTTAATTAATGAAGCACCCGATTTGCGGATAGAATTTTTGGGAGAAGAATCGGAAGAACACCCAGAATGGTGGAATTATTATGTACTATTTGGAAAATTGTTGAATGTGGCAGGAATGAATGTTAATCGGAAGCATCTTACCAAAGAACGGATAGACCAATTCCATGCAACTGGTGCAACCGTAGCAGTATGGACGGTAGATGATGAAGAAGAAATGAAAAAGTTTGCGGGATGGGGTGTAGACGGAATTATTACCAATAAGCCTGATGTCGCCCTTAAAGTTCTGCAGGAAATGGGCAAAACGAAATAATGAATAAAAAGGGCTCCAATTTATTAGTTCCTTAAAAGATATATTTAAAATATAAACAAAAGATTAAGGAAGTTTTTATGGCTATTGAACTAAAACCTTTAGGTCCGGAATATCGAGTTTGGCGCTGGAAAATATTAACTTCTACATATATCGCCTATATCGGATATTACATGACTCGTAAAATTTTTACAATATGTAAAACAAGGATTGCAGAGGATTTCGGTTGGGAATTAGGAGATACTGCGTACATTTGGGCTTCTTTCCTTATTGCGTATGCAATAGGACAATTTTTAAATAGTTTTATAGGTAGAAAATGGGGACCTCGTGTAATTTTGCTGGGTGGATTGGGCATTTCTATTGTATGTAATACTATCTTTGGCTTTTCTAATTCGTTTGAAAACTTTATTTTATTTATGTTTATTAATGGTTTGGCTCAAGCTTCAGGCTGGCCAGGTTGTATCGGAGGTATTTCAAGATGGCTTCGTAGTCATGAACGGGGAACCATTATGGGAATATGGACAACAAACCATATCGTTGCGAATATTGTCTATAAATCTATCGGCGGTTTCCTTTTAGCGTCAATGGGATGGCGTTGGTCCTTTTTTGGAATGACCATCTTGACTTTATTTGTTTGGGCGTTGATTTTGCTGTGGCAAAGAGACCGCCCTGAAGATGTCGGTTTACCTCCTATTATAGATAAGGAAGAGGACTATGGTCAGGCGATAAAAGCATCGCAGGAAGACCATATTCCTGTATCTGAATATTTGCGCGTAGCCTTTAATCCGCTGATTTTTATTATGGGAGTTGCCTATTTTTCTGTAAAGTTTCTTCGTTATGCTTTAGACTCATGGCTTCCTTCTTTCCTGAATATTCAAGGACTACCTGTAGACCAGGCAAGTTATTACTCCATGATATTTGATATTACCGGTGTTGTAGGGACTATCGTTGCCGGCTATGTGCTTGACCGATGGTTCCGTGGAAATTGGGCGGGTGTCTGCTTTGTTTGTAGTGTAGGCACAATTTTAGGGTATATTGCAGTAATGTATGCAGGAGTAAATCCTATTTTAATTGCTTTTTGCTTTGGAATTGTTGGTTTTATGCTATATGGACCGGATAGTTTGTTAACTGGAGCAGCGGCGGTGGCAGTAGCAGGAGAAGCCAATGCAGTCGCTATTACAGGGGTTATTAACGGAATAGGAAGCATCGGACCCGTTGTTCAAGAACTGGTTATAGGCAAATTTATGAAAACGGAAAATTTGCAAATGGGTATAGATAGGACAAATATGTTGGGGCTTATTATGAGCGTTGCTCTTGCGGTATCTACTGCATTTTTAACCTGGTATTTGTATCGTGTCCATGAAAAGAATAATAAACCCCTGGATTAAACAAATGTATAAAAATGAAACTTTAAAATATTTCAAGTCGGGATAAGAACATTTCAAATATGCTCTCATCTATTCTAATTTTTGCCCCGAATTGGATCGGTGATGCAGTTATGGCAACGCCTTTATTCCGGGTTATAAAGAAACGATATCCGCATATTCCCTTAAATGTGATAGCCAAAAAATCTATCTGCGAACTTCTTGATGGATTGGAGTATATTGATGAATTAATTCCTTTGTCGGATAGTTCTATTCAACAAGTTTTATGTGCCTTAAAATTGAGAAATAGACACTATTCTGCTGTAATAATTCTACCGCATTCTTTCCGTTCTGCTTTTTTGTCTTTCATAACAGGGGCAAGCCTACGAATAGGTTATGACTGCAATTCCCGTAGTTTCCTATTAACTCATCCTGTTCCTTTTCCAAAAGATGGAGCAGGAAACCGAAAAATTCAATATATGACTTATGAATATTTAAAATTGTGTGAGGAATTAGAAGTCTTTCCAGATAGTCAGAGCTTGGAGCTGGTTGTTTCAGAGAAAGACGAAAACGAATGGAAAGAGGAATTGGAAGAGCAAAAGATAAAAAGACCTGTTGTAGGAATAGCCCCAGGTGCTTCATTTGGACCCAGTAAACGATGGGATACAGAACGATTTGCTCAGCTTGCCAATGAATTAAATGAAAAATATGATGCTGCAACAATTCTCATTACAGGTCCGAATGAAGGGGATATTCGGGAACAATTTTTGAAGTATAGTTCAGTGAAAGTTATTGACCCCTTTACAAAATCTCATAGTATCTCTCGACTAAAAGCAGTAATAAAAAATCTTGATCTGTTGATATGCAATGATAGTGGACCGCGTCATATCGCTGTGGCATTTGGAGTTCCTGTAGTATGTATTATGGGACCAACAAAACCAGAGTATACAGATAGCCCGTGGGAGCGAGGGTTTATCATTCGGGTTCCGGTAGACTGCGGTCCATGTCAATTACCAGAATGCCCTACAGACCATCGTTGTATGAACTTGATTACACCCCAAATGGTATTAGAACATGTAGATAAAATCCTAAATAAGTCCCATGCATAAACGCAGATTATTTTATATGCTTTATTTGTATTATTCAGGGAATAATTCCATGTTTTGTAAATAAAAACTTGCTCTTTAGTGTTTAATTTGGTAAATTAATCTAATAAAAAATAATACCTTTAACATGAAGAGAGACAAAAGTGCAAGAACGAAGAAAATTTATACGAAGACAGGCGGACAGAGATCTGCTTCAACGCTATCAGGCTCTATATGATAGAATACAACAATTAGAAACGATGGCAAGTGCGGAGGAAAGCCGCGAACTCCGACATAAACGACGCAGAACGATACGGCATTTATGCCATGTGCGGATAGGTTTGCCTATTGGTTTCCAGTCTGGTAGAGATGATGTCTGGACGGTAGAACAGTTACCAATCAAAGGTAGATTGCTTGACCTGAGTGCCGAAGGATGTGCTTTATTTACCCATCAGAGTTTTGACATAGGACAAAATATTAATTTAAATATTGAAGTTAGTGGTGGAAGACATATTAAGGCAACAGGTATGGTGCGATGGACAAAGCAACTACCGGAAAAAGGAGGTTTTGCTTCGGGTATCCAATTCAAGAAGATGGGTGAAGATGACCAAAAAGTTTTACATTATTTTTTAGATGAGTTAGACAAAACAATCGGGTTATAGGATTATTATTATGAGAACAGTGTATGTTGTTACAATGTGGTCCGGTGGTAGACCTGCTAAGAAATGGAAATCTTTTGAATATCCGAATTTACTGCCTCAAGGAACGGGTGTCGAATTTGTTTGTTGTGAGACGAAACTTAAAGTTCAGGTAATCGGTAGTGTTTCGATTGAAGAATACGAGTCGGGTAAAGAAGACCTTGAAATGGGTCTATATCGCGAACTGAACAATGAAAAGCCCAATAGTAAAGATACCAATTCTCCCAACAATATCGAACGCATTTTTTAATCAATTTCCAAAAACAATATATGACTTATCAATAAACAGAAGGAGTATGGTTCTATGAGGTATGTTCTATTTACTTTATTTATTTTTCTGGCTTATTGTTCCTTTGCACAAACTCCGAACTGGCATGAAGATAGTTTCTTTGGTATTCATTTTGACCTGCATCCCAATGCTCATGATACGGAATTAGGCAAGGAGGTTGACGCAGAGCAGATACGCCAATTTTTAATAAAAGTGAAGCCCGATTTTGTGCAGTATGACTGTAAAGGACATCCGGGTTATACAGGCTATCCAACAAAAATCGGTTCACCTTCACCGGGTATTGTAAACGATGCACTTCGTGTTTGGAGAGATGTTACCAGAGAGTTGAACATTCCGCTTTCTATTCATTATTCAGGCGTATGGGATACACGAGCCATTGAACTAAATCCTGATTGGGGGAGAAAAAAAGCAGATGGGACATTAGACCGCGACAATACCTGTAGGACAAGCGATTATGACACAAAATTAATGATACCGCAACTTCTGGAAGTGGTTCAGGAATATGACATTGATGGTATGTGGATTGATGGGGAAAATTGGGCAAGTTATCCATGTTGGTGTGACCGCTGTAAACAAAAATTTACAGAGACGACAGGAATAAAAGAGATACCAGTTAAAAAAGATGACTCCCACTGGGAAGAATGGACAGCGTTTCACAGAAATTTATTTGATAAACATGTTCAGCAGATAGTGGATGCTGTTCATAAAGTAAAACCATCCTGCATGGTATGTAGCAATTGGCTTTATACGATGCGTCAACCCGAACCAATTACAGTAAATGTTGACTATCTTAGTGGCGATTTTACACCTTCTTTTGGTGCTCAAGAAGCATCTTATGAAGCCCGTTTCCTTGCTTCACGAGGCAAACCATGGGATTTAATGGCATGGAGTTTTATTCATTCATCCAGTATCGGGAAAGTAATGAAGACAGTCCCTCACCTATGTCAGGAACTTTCGGAAGTATTGGCACAGGGTGGGTCTGTCTTTATTTATGACAATCCGAAACGATCCGGACGCCTCGTAGATTGGCATACAGACCTATTAGCAAAGGCAGGGGAATTCTGTCGGGAGCGAAAAGAATGGTGTTTTAAGACAAAAACACTTCCCCAGATAGCCGTTCTTCATAGTGAGACAACATTTTATAAAGAGAATGAGCCGTTATACCACAAATATGGAGCCGTTCTTCAGCCAGTAGAAGGTGCAGTAACAATGTTACTGGAAGCAGGATACTCTGTTGACATATTAAATGAGGATACATTGACAAAAAATATATCTCAATATTCCGTAGTCGTTGTTCCAGAGCGTTCTGCAGTTCCAGACCCAGTAATATCCGCTATGAAAGAATATGTCCAGAAAGGAGGAAAATTAATCCTTTCGGGTTCCTTCCTTGCAGAAAAATATGGAGAATGGTTGGGTATTGAACCTGTAGAAGGGAAGATAAAAGGTTGGTTACCTGTTCCCGGTGGTAGTGCCGTTCCTACCGCAGGCGAATATCAAAAGATTCGCACTATTACAGCAAGAGGAATTTTTAGTATTATGAGGAATCAAGAGCAAGGAAGAGACGAAACAGAATTTCCTCCCGCCACATTAACAAAACAGGGAGAGGGAATGGTTCTTGCTATCCATGGTCCTTTCTTTAAATACTACGATTCCCATCCTGTTCCTGCTTATCGTCAAATATTAGCGTTCTGGATGAATGAGTTGGGCACAGAAAAGTTAATCCATCATGAAGGACCATGGTATATAGAATTATCTGCTCGACAACGGGAAAATCAAATATTGCTGAATTTAGTTAATCGTGGTGTAGAAGGATATTTGAGTCCTGAACGACATATAGTAGAAGGGGTTCCAATAGTTCAGGGGATTATGATTACTATCCCTAAAGCATGTATTCCCTCAGATAAGAAACCTATAAGGGCTTATATCGCCCCTGCTCAAATTCCTATTAATATTGTAGAGGAGAAAAATCAATATAGAATAGTTGTGCCACAAGTTCACATTTATGATATAGGAGTAATTGAGTTACAATAATATTGTAGGGTTTCTTCGTGTAAACGGAAAGGAGGTGTTCTATGGCTGAACTCAAAGTCGGAAATAGCGTAATACAGGTTATCCAAGGCGATATAACAAAAGAAACGACAGATGCAATTGTCAATGCCGCAAATAAATCACTATTAGGCGGAGGTGGAGTTGATGGAGCCATTCATCGAGCAGGTGGTCCAGCAATTTTAGAAGAATGTAAAAAATTGGGTGGTTGTGAAACAGGCGATGCGAAGATAACCACAGGAGGAAAATTACCTGCGAAGTATGTAATTCATACTGTAGGTCCTGTATACCGTGATGGGAAACATGGCGAGCCCGAACTTTTAAAAAACTGCCATATCCGTTCTTTGGAAGTAGCAATTGAAAATAAAGTAAAAACGATTGCTTTTCCAGCGATTAGTTGTGGTGTTTATGGATATCCCATAGAAGAAGCCAGCAAAATTGCTATCAGAACTGTAAAAGAGTTTTTAGAAAAACATCCTGATTGCGGTATTACCCTTGTCCGTTTTGTAATGTTCGGTAATGATACCTATTTTCCTTTCAACTCTACCCTTTGTGATTTAGGCGGAATGTAAAAATGGAAAATCCTGAATTCACTTTTTCTGTTTTCGTAACTTCTCTGCAGATTCAAGGATAAGTGTTTCAGTTTCTTCCCAGCCGAGACAGGGGTCTGTTATGCTTACACCATATTCAGGTTCTTTGCCCGGCGGTGGGAAAGGCTGATTCCCTGCTTTAATATTACTTTCCAGCATTGCCCCTAAAAGAAATGGGTTTCCTTCTATTCGTTGCTGTACCACATCACGCAAAACATGAGCCTGTAATGGATATCTCTTGCCGCAATTCGCATGACTGCAATCCACAACAATCCGCGGTGGCAGTCCTGCCTTTTGCATTTGTTCTGTAGCCTCGATAACACTTACCGGGTCATAGTTGGGTCTACCTCTGCCTCCTCGAAGAATGATATGAGACATCGAATTTCCTGCTGTCTCAATCACACAAGAAGTGCCATCTTCGTCAATCCCTAAAAAATGATGACTTCCACGGGCTGAAACCATAGCATCAATAGCAACTTGTAAATTTCCATCGGTGCTATTTTTGAATCCGATGGGCATTGAAAAACCGCTTGCCATTTCACGATGCGTTTGAGATTCTGTAGTCCTTGCTCCAATAGAAGCCCAGCAGACCAAATCCGAAATATATTGAGGCACAATCGGGTCCAGCAACTCTGTCCCTGTGGGTAGTCCCATTTCCGCAATACGAGTTAATATCTCACGGGCAAGTTTAAGCCCTTTTATTATATTGTGAGTGTTGTCCAGGTCAGGGTCGTAAATCAAACCTTTCCATCCTAAGGTAGTACGAGGTTTCTCAAAATAGGTTCGCATAATGATGAAACAAACATCCGAAACCTGTTGCTGCACTCCCAATAATCGCTTTGCGTAGTCCATGGCTACCTCTTTACTATGTATAGAGCACGGACCCACAATCAACATGAATCGAGAATCTTCCCCTTTTAATATATCCCGAACGGTTTCCCGAGATTTAGCAATATGCTCTTTAATACTTTCTGTTAAAGGATACAATTGTTTTATTTCCCGCGGGGAAATTAACGGTGTAAACGATAAAACATTTATATTTTCTATTACTCGAGGTATCTGTTTTTCCATGAATTACACTCCACTTGCTTTAAATAGAGATTTTGTATATATTCTAACAAATTTACGATTGACTACTTATAATTGAATGCTAAACAAAAGCAATATATAAGATTTTTTAAGAGCAAAAAATAATATAATAGAAGAAGAAAAAGGGAAAATGAATATTTATTTTAAACTTTGGCGTAGTAGAATAAATTTATTAAAATAGGTTTTTAATTGTAAGTAAAAATGATTCTGAAGAGAAAAACAGGATTAAGATCTTTACGGGCAAGTATAATTCTTTTTATGATTGTTATTGCAAGCCCGGTTGTAGTAGTTGGCTTACTCGTTCCGTTTATTGTGCTTCCGTCTATTTGTCCAGAATATGAAGATGTAATCAAAGAAATAAAATTGGGCAAATATGAGAATATTCCTAATTTAGCAAACATAAAAGAAGGAATTGAATTAGTAGAACGTATATTCTGCAGTTTCTTCAAGCCTATGGAATGGAAGACATATATTCTGGATAAAAAGACAGGAGACTTAATTGAAGATAGATATAGTAAGACTTGGAACAGAGAAATTTTCCCTTCCGTATACTCATTAATGACATGTTATTATTTTTTAACAAATAATAAGATGATAGGCAAAGAGTTGGATGCTTATAGTAAGCATGAAGATTTGTTTCTGCCAAATAAAAATAACATTCCTGCGGACTGCGTGAAACGGGAGAAGGACTGGAAAACGGATTTTAAGTATTATTCGGGAAAACTTTTGCATAAGATTCAACAGATTGTAAAAGAACAGGGAGAACAACCCATTATATACTTTCCCTATAATTCTAAAGGAGAACCATTAGATATTCTTGAAAATAGAACACAATGGAAGTTAATTGTATATTTGAACACTATTATAAGTTTAGAGGAACGGGATTATGCTCTGGCATTAGAATGGATAGAGAAATATGGGCAGTTTTTAGTGCTTCTTGATGAAGGCTCTTCGTATAGTTTCTTTCATAGTAGATATATATTGGAACTAATCAATTCTTTACCTTTTAATTATCCATTTCCGGAGTATTTCTACGAAGAACTTATAGATTTTCTAATAAGATTAAAAAATAAATATGAAACCATAAACTTCTGGAGAACGATTTGGTTTAATTTATTTGAGGTAGAAGATAAGTATACGGATTTAGATATGAATACAGTCAGTTTAATAAAAAACTGGTATAAGTCAGGGGAGAAGTTTGGAACATTGTTAAATAGAAGAAAAGCATATAAAAGTTTGTCACGGATTGTGGCAAAATATCGTCCTGTTTTAGAGTCCGCAACATGGGAGGATGGGGAAGAGGCTGTTTTTTATAAACGAGGTAAATTAGTTCCCTTTTACGATAGTGTAGAAAAACATGCAAACCAATATAAATTTACTCCGACAGTCTATTATGATCAAAGAATTGGTATCCCTGTTGAATATACAATCCCTACACTGGAACAGACGAAACATATTGTTTATTACAATTATTTATGGTTATCTTATTTTTATGCCACTATTACACGAGTAGCTTTGGAGTATTATCATTCTTGCTATGGGGACTTTCCGGAGGCATTGGAAGACTGTTTGAGGAATTACCTTACGGAGGAAGAAATCGCATGGATAAATGATTCTGTGGATATATTCTTTTATGAAGACAAATATATTATTCACTCTTATCCGATGCCTAAACATGTAAAAGCAACGCTACCTAAAAGACATCGCTTCTATAAAACCAGAATTGTATTGCCTTTTGAGTGGTATTAAAATTTTATTACTAAAGTCTGCTTTCTATTTGTATCTTTGATAATAAAATTGTTTATGGATTGAAACTTTTACAAAAAATTAAGTAAATGTGAATACGAGTAGAAGAATTTTTATTGTCATTGGAGTCAAATAAAATCTAATAATAAATTAGGTTAAAATTCTTCAATTGACAGTTTGTGCTTTTAGAAGTATGGTAGGTTTTCTCTATGTTCTATATTCTCAATTGATATAATAAGGTAAAAGAAAGAAATATATATGTTAATTTTTGGTGTAGTAGAATAAATTTATTAAAACAGTTTTCTAATTGAAAGTAAAGATGATTCGTATAAGAAAAGCAGGTTTAAGGTCTTTACAAGCAAGTGTAATTCTTTTTATAGCAATTGTCATAACCCCAATCGTGTCACTGTTTTTACTCCGTTTATTTGTTGTGCCTGAGGTTATTTGTACGGAATATAATGATGTAATCAAAGAAATAAAATCGGGCAAATATGAGAATATTCCTAATTTGGAAAACATCAGAGAAGCGGAAAAATTAGTAAAAGGTATATTTTGTAGCTTCTTTCAATCTATGGAATGGAAGACATATATCCCGGACAAATGGGAAAAAGGCTCAATTACATATAGGTATTATGAAGGGATGTGGAAGAAAGGGACTTCTCCTCCCGAGGATTTTTTAATGAGATATTATAACTTTTTAACAAATAATAATCAGATTGGAGAAGAGTTGGATGCTTATAGTAAGCATGAAGATTTGTTTCTGCCAAATAAAAATAACATTCCTGCGGACTGCGTGAAACGGGAGAAGGACTGGAAAACGGATTTTAAGTATTATTCGGGAAAACTTTTGCATAAGATTCAACAGATTGTAAAAGAACAGGGAGAACAACCCATTATATACTTTCCCTATAATTCTAAAGGAGAACCATTAGATATTCTTGAAAATAGAACACAATGGAAGTTAATTGTATATTTGAACACTATTATAAGTTTAGAGGAACGGGATTATGCTCTGGCATTAGAATGGATAGAGAAATATGGGCAGTTTTTAGTGCTTCTTGATGAAGGCTCTTCGTATAGTTTCTTTCATAGTAGATATATATTGGAACTAATCAATTCTTTACCTTTTAATTATCCATTTCCGGAGTATTTCTACGAAGAACTTATAGATTTTCTAATAAGATTAAAAAATAAATATGAAACCATAAACTTCTGGAGAACGATTTGGTTTAATTTATTTGAGGTAGAAGATAAGTATACGGATTTAGATATGAATACAGTCAGTTTAATAAAAAACTGGTATAAGTCAGGGGAGAAGTTTGGAACATTGTTAAATAGAAGAAAAGCATATAAAAGTTTGTCACGGATTGTGGCAAAATATCGTCCTGTTTTAGAGTCCGCAACATGGGAGGATGGGGAAGAGGCTGTTTTTTATAAACGAGGTAAATTAGTTCCCTTTTACGATAGTGTAGAAAAACATGCAAACCAATATAAATTTACTCCGACAGTCTATTATGATCAAAGAATTGGTATCCCTGTTGAATATACAATCCCTACACTGGAACAGACGAAACATATTGTTTATTACAATTATTTATGGTTATCTTATTTTTATGCCACTATTACACGAGTAGCTTTGGAGTATTATCATTCTTGCTATGGGGACTTTCCGGAGGCATTGGAAGACTGTTTGAGGAATTACCTTACGGAGGAAGAAATCGCATGGATAAATGATTCTGTGGATATATTCTTTTATGAAGACAAATATATTATTCACTCTTATCCGATGCCTAAACATGTAAAAGCAACGCTACCTAAAAGACATCGCTTCTATAAAACCAGAATTGTATTGCCTTTTGAGTGGTATTAAAATTTTATTACTAAAGTCTGCTTTCTATTTGTATCTTTGATAATAAAATTGTTTATGGATTGAAACTTTTACAAAAAATTAAGTAAATGTGAATACGAGTAGAAGAATTTTTATTGTCATTGGAGTCAAATAAAATCTAATAATAAATTAGGTTAAAATTCTTCAATTGACAGTTTGTGCTTTTAGAAGTATGGTAGGTTTTCTCTATGTTCTATATTCTCAATTGATATAATAAGGTAAAAGAAAGAAATATATATGTTAATTTTTGGTGTAGTAGAATAAATTTATTAAAACAGTTTTCTAATTGAAAGTAAAGATGATTCGTATAAGAAAAGCAGGTTTAAGGTCTTTACAAGCAAGTGTAATTCTTTTTATAGCAATTGTCATAACCCCAATCGTGTCACTGTTTTTACTCCGTTTATTTGTTGTGCCTGAGGTTATTTGTACGGAATATAATGATGTAATCAAAGAAATAAAATCGGGCAAATATGAGAATATTCCTAATTTGGAAAACATCAGAGAAGCGGAAAAATTAGTAAAAGGTATATTTTGTAGCTTCTTTCAATCTATGGAATGGAAGACATATATCCCGGACAAATGGGAAAAAGGCTCAATTACATATAGGTATTATGAAGGGATGTGGAAGAAAGGGACTTCTCCTCCCGAGGATTTTTTAATGAGATATTATAACTTTTTAACAAATAATAATCAGATTGGAGAAGAGTTGGATGCTTATAGTAAGCATGAAGATTTGTTTCTGCCAAATAAAAATAACATTCCTGCGGACTGCGTGAAACGGGAGAAGGACTGGAAAACGGATTTTAAGTATTATTCGGGAAAACTTTTGCATAAGATTCAACAGATTGTAAAAGAACAGGGAGAACAACCCATTATATACTTTCCCTATAATTCTAAAGGAGAACCATTAGATATTCTTGAAAATAGAACACAATGGAAGTTAATTGTATATTTGAACACTATTATAAGTTTAGAGGAACGGGATTATGCTCTGGCATTAGAATGGATAGAGAAATATGGGCAGTTTTTAGTGCTTCTTGATGAAGGCTCTTCGTATAGTTTCTTTCATAGTAGATATATATTGGAACTAATCAATTCTTTACCTTTTAATTATCCATTTCCGGAGTATTTCTACGAAGAACTTATAGATTTTCTAATAAGATTAAAAAATAAATATGAAACCATAAACTTCTGGAGAACGATTTGGTTTAATTTATTTGAGGTAGAAGATAAGTATACGGATTTAGATATGAATACAGTCAGTTTAATAAAAAACTGGTATAAGTCAGGGGAGAAGTTTGGAACATTGTTAAATAGAAGAAAAGCATATAAAAGTTTGTCACGGATTGTGGCAAAATATCGTCCTGTTTTAGAGTCCGCAACATGGGAGGATGGGGAAGAGGCTGTTTTTTATAAACGAGGTAAATTAGTTCCCTTTTACGATAGTGTAGAAAAACATGCAAACCAATATAAATTTACTCCGACAGTCTATTATGATCAAAGAATTGGTATCCCTGTTGAATATACAATCCCTACACTGGAACAGACGAAACATATTGTTTATTACAATTATTTATGGTTATCTTATTTTTATGCCACTATTACACGAGTAGCTTTGGAGTATTATCATTCTTGCTATGGGGACTTTCCGGAGGCATTGGAAGACTGTTTGAGGAATTACCTTACGGAGGAAGAAATCGCATGGATAAATGATTCTGTGGATATATTCTTTTATGAAGACAAATATATTATTCACTCTTATCCGATGCCTAAACATGTAAAAGCAACGCTACCTAAAAGACATCGCTTCTATAAAACCAGAATTGTATTGCCTTTTGAGTGGTATTAAAATTTTATTACTAAAGTCTGCTTTCTATTTGTATCTTTGATAATAAAATTGTTTATGGATTGAAACTTTTACAAAAAATTAAGTAAATGTGAATACGAGTAGAAGAATTTTTATTGTCATTGGAGTCAAATAAAATCTAATAATAAATTAGGTTAAAATTCTTCAATTGACAGTTTGTGCTTTTAGAAGTATGGTAGGTTTTCTCTATGTTCTATATTCTCAATTGATATAATAAGGTAAAAGAAAGAAATATATATGTTAATTTTTGGTGTAGTAGAATAAATTTATTAAAACAGTTTTCTAATTGAAAGTAAAGATGATTCGTATAAGAAAAGCAGGTTTAAGGTCTTTACAAGCAAGTGTAATTCTTTTTATAGCAATTGTCATAACCCCAATCGTGTCACTGTTTTTACTCCGTTTATTTGTTGTGCCTGAGGTTATTTGTACGGAATATAATGATGTAATCAAAGAAATAAAATCGGGCAAATATGAGAATATTCCTAATTTGGAAAACATCAGAGAAGCGGAAAAATTAGTAAAAGGTATATTTTGTAGCTTCTTTCAATCTATGGAATGGAAGACATATATCCCGGACAAATGGGAAAAAGGCTCAATTACATATAGGTATTATGAAGGGATGTGGAAGAAAGGGACTTCTCCTCCCGAGGATTTTTTAATGAGATATTATAACTTTTTAACAAATAATAATCAGATTGGAGAAGAGTTGGATGCTTATAGTAAGCATGAAGATTTGTTTCTGCCAAATAAAAATAACATTCCTGCGGACTGCGTGAAACGGGAGAAGGACTGGAAAACGGATTTTAAGTATTATTCGGGAAAACTTTTGCATAAGATTCAACAGATTGTAAAAGAACAGGGAGAACAACCCATTATATACTTTCCCTATAATTCTAAAGGAGAACCATTAGATATTCTTGAAAATAGAACACAATGGAAGTTAATTGTATATTTGAACACTATTATAAGTTTAGAGGAACGGGATTATGCTCTGGCATTAGAATGGATAGAGAAATATGGGCAGTTTTTAGTGCTTCTTGATGAAGGCTCTTCGTATAGTTTCTTTCATAGTAGATATATATTGGAACTAATCAATTCTTTACCTTTTAATTATCCATTTCCGGAGTATTTCTACGAAGAACTTATAGATTTTCTAATAAGATTAAAAAATAAATATGAAACCATAAACTTCTGGAGAACGATTTGGTTTAATTTATTTGAGGTAGAAGATAAGTATACGGATTTAGATATGAATACAGTCAGTTTAATAAAAAACTGGTATAAGTCAGGGGAGAAGTTTGGAACATTGTTAAATAGAAGAAAAGCATATAAAAGTTTGTCACGGATTGTGGCAAAATATCGTCCTGTTTTAGAGTCCGCAACATGGGAGGATGGGGAAGAGGCTGTTTTTTATAAACGAGGTAAATTAGTTCCCTTTTACGATAGTGTAGAAAAACATGCAAACCAATATAAATTTACTCCGACAGTCTATTATGATCAAAGAATTGGTATCCCTGTTGAATATACAATCCCTACACTGGAACAGACGAAACATATTGTTTATTACAATTATTTATGGTTATCTTATTTTTATGCCACTATTACACGAGTAGCTTTGGAGTATTATCATTCTTGCTATGGGGACTTTCCGGAGGCATTGGAAGACTGTTTGAGGAATTACCTTACGGAGGAAGAAATCGCATGGATAAATGATTCTGTGGATATATTCTTTTATGAAGACAAATATATTATTCACTCTTATCCGATGCCTAAACATGTAAAAGCAACGCTACCTAAAAGACATCGCTTCTATAAAACCAGAATTGTATTGCCTTTTGAGTGGTATTAAAATTTTATTACTAAAGTCTGCTTTCTATTTGTATCTTTGATAATAAAATTGTTTATGGATTGAAACTTTTACAAAAAATTAAGTAAATGTGAATACGAGTAGAAGAATTTTTATTGTCATTGGAGTCAAATAAAATCTAATAATAAATTAGGTTAAAATTCTTCAATTGACAGTTTGTGCTTTTAGAAGTATGGTAGGTTTTCTCTATGTTCTATATTCTCAATTGATATAATAAGGTAAAAGAAAGAAATATATATGTTAATTTTTGGTGTAGTAGAATAAATTTATTAAAACAGTTTTCTAATTGAAAGTAAAGATGATTCGTATAAGAAAAGCAGGTTTAAGGTCTTTACAAGCAAGTGTAATTCTTTTTATAGCAATTGTCATAACCCCAATCGTGTCACTGTTTTTACTCCGTTTATTTGTTGTGCCTGAGGTTATTTGTACGGAATATAATGATGTAATCAAAGAAATAAAATCGGGCAAATATGAGAATATTCCTAATTTGGAAAACATCAGAGAAGCGGAAAAATTAGTAAAAGGTATATTTTGTAGCTTCTTTCAATCTATGGAATGGAAGACATATATCCCGGACAAATGGGAAAAAGGCTCAATTACATATAGGTATTATGAAGGGATGTGGAAGAAAGGGACTTCTCCTCCCGAGGATTTTTTAATGAGATATTATAACTTTTTAACAAATAATAATCAGATTGGAGAAGAGTTGGATGCTTATAGTAAGCATGAAGATTTGTTTCTGCCAAATAAAAATAACATTCCTGCGGACTGCGTGAAACGGGAGAAGGACTGGAAAACGGATTTTAAATATTATTCGGGAAAACTTTTGGATAAAATTCAACAAATTGTGAATGAACAGGGTGAACAACCTATTACATATTTTCCCTACGATTCTAATGGAAAAATGAACCATATTCTTGGAAATAAGATCAAATTGGATTTGATTGTATATTTGAATATTATGATGAATTTAGAAGAAGGAGATTATGCTCTGGCATTAGAATGGATAAAAGAATATGGGCAGTTTTTAATACTCCTTGATGAAGGTTCCTCTCTTTTCCTTAATAGTGTCCCTTATGTACTTAACCTAATAAGTTTTTTCCCTTTTTATAAAACATTTCCAGATTATTTTTATGAAGAACTAATTGATTTACTAATCAAAATAAAAAATAAATATGAATCCACAAGTTTTTGGAAAGAGTTTTGGTTTGAGTTATTTATGATAGAAGAGCAGTATGCTGAAACAGTTAAGAATAAAATCAGTTCCATAGGAAGATATAGGCTGGATTATGAATTAAAAGTCTTATACTATAATAGGCAAGCATATAAGAGTTTAGCAAGTATTGTTGAAAAATATCGTCCTATTTTAGAGTCCGCAACATGGGAAGACGCGGAAGAGGCTGTCTTTTATAAACGAGGCGAATTAGTTTCCTTTTTCGATAGTGTAAAACAGCATGCAATAAAATATGATAAACTTATTCCTATAAATGAATACGACTCAAACCCGGGGACACCTTCGTTAGGAGGAATAAAATATCATGTATTTTATCATCATTTATGGTTATCTTATTCTTATGCCAGTATTGTGCGAGTAATGTTGGAATATTATCGTTCTTGCTATGGTGATTTTCCGGAGTCTTTGGAAGATTGTTTTGAGGATTACCTTACGGAGAAAGAAATTAACTGGATAAATGATTCTCTTAATATTCTTTTTTATGAAAATAGTTATGTAATTCATTGCTTTGCAATGCCTAAACATCTAATAGCCAAATTACCTGAAAAACCGGGTAAACTTTACTCAGCTCATATATTTCCTTTTGCACTATATTAAGATTTTTTTGCTGAAGTTTGATTTCTATTTTTAACTTTGATAAAAAAATTGTTTGTGGGTTAAAACTTTTGCAAAAATCAGGCAAAAATAAATACGGGTAGAGGGATTTTTATTGTCTGCTATTTTGTAATCATAGTTAGCTTTGATAATTTAGTTGTTATTTGATATGTTTTGTCATAGATAACATTTTTTTGATTGAATATGTTTTTGATGTATAATTTGACGATTGTTGAACATATCAAAGTACAGAAAGTCAAATAGTAAAAAAGACAGATGTTACTTATGTACTATAGATAACCAGGTTATTTTATATACTCCAAAAATTCTAAATATTTTAAGATATAAAATGGGGAATGTAGATCATACACGATATAGAATATATATTGATGAAGTAGGGAATAATGATCTACAAAGCTCAGATGACCCTAATCATCGTTTTCTTTGTTTAACAGGTCTAATTTTTGAATTAGATTATGTAAAGGTTACAGTTACACCATTATTAGAAATGTTTAAGAGAGAATTTTTTCAACATCATCCTGATGAGCCTATCATACTACATCGAAAAGAGATTGTTAGACAGAAATATCCTTTTCATTCACTAAAAGATCCCAAAGTCCGTTATATGTTTGACGAGGAACTCATTAAGATTTTAAGAAATCTTGATTTTGTTGTTATTTCTGTTCTAATAGACAAAAAAGAACATTTATCAAGATATAGTAAATGGCGTTATGACCCATATCACTATTGTTTAGAGATTTTACTTGAAAGATTCTTTTATTTCTTAAAAGATAAAAATGGTGTTGGAGATTTACTATTGGAGTCACGAGGAGGTAAAGAAGACAGAAGGCTCAAAGAAACATTTGCTAATTTAGTAAAAAATGGAAGTCAATATATTCTGTCTCAAGATTTATTGAGTAGATTAACGAGTAAAGAAATTAAATTAAAACCCAAAATAGCAAATATATCTGGGTTACAGTTGGCAGATCTTATTGCGTATCCATCATATAGATATATTGTGGAACATTATAAATTATATGAGATTAAACAATATACTTTTGGGGATAGAATAATAGATATAGTCAAAGAAAAGTATTATAAAAGTAGAAACGGGATAATTGATGGCTATGGGATAAAAAAGTTGCCATAAAAAAACCCCGATTGCTCGGGGCAAAGGCTTTTATATATCCTTCCACCTCCATAATTATGGATTGATTATATATTACCATAAAATTTTTGAAAATGCAAACTTTTTTAACACTAAATTAAGAGCAAATCGAGACACTTCAGAAAAAAATAGAATTAATATAATTAAATCTGTTAGTTAGCATTTATTTTTAGTTATCAATTTTCTATGTAGTGTTCAATTTGGAGGAGTTTTTTCTTCCATTCCAATCCGGCAGAGAAGCCACCTAAAGAGTGGTCTGCACATAATACCCGATGGCAGGGAATGATAATTGGGATAGGATTTTTCCGTAAAGCCTGACCTATCGCCCTTGCATATCTTTTTGAGAAACCTATTCGGTTTGCCAATTCCGCATAAGTGCATGTGCTGCCCCATGGGATTTCCCGAAGTGCATTCCAGACCTGCTTTTGGAAATCTGTTCCATTTGATATATCCAGAGGGACCTGGTCAAATGATTCAGGTATTCCAGAAAAGTATCTATCAAAGAGGGCTGTTAATAATCTGCCTAATAGGATGTTAGGTCTCTCGTGGAGCAAGTAAGGTTTTGCTGAACCTTCTTTGTATAAAAGAATTTTTTGCAATCCTATCGAGGAGATGTAACCGAAAATTATACCTGTGTTGTGTTTATAAACAAAGTTAGCAGAAGTTAATGACACTTATTGGTTTCCTTCAATAATTATGAACATATTACAATATATCCAAAATTATATCATGCATAGGAAAACTACCTTATGGTTCCTATTATTCTTTCTACGATAACGGCAAGATATTCACACTCTGCATTCGGCTTGCGGTATTTGCGTGCCAATCTCGGTAGGTGGAAAGAACAATGCTTAGTTAAAGAATTTCACTTAAAACAAACACCTCTATTTGTTGCGGAAAGTATTTTACAGGAAAAACCACAAATTGTAGGCTTGGGAGTTTACATCTGGAATGTTCAGGAAATGACCCAGATAGCACAGATAATAAAAGGAGTTGCTCCACAGACGATAGTTATCATCGGAGGACCTGAAGTTTCTTATGAATATGAAAACATGCCTATTTTTCAAGAAGCCGATTATTTAATTAGAGGAGAAGGGGAACTTGTTCTTTCTCAGTTGATAGAGACAATTTTAACAGGTCAAAAGCCGAAACAAAAGGTATGGGCAGGAGAAATTGACAATTTAAACACGATAAAAATGCCCTATGATGAATACACAGAAGAAGACATAGCACACAGAATAATTTATGTGGAGAGTTCTCGAGGTTGTCCTTTCCATTGTGAATTTTGCCTGTCCGCTATAAAACCGGGTGTCCGTTTCTTCGATAGGGGACATTTTTTAATGGAAATGGAAAAACTTATACAACGGGGAGCGAAAAATTTTACTTTTGTAGATAGGACATTCAACATACGCGACGAACATGCCCTTGAAATTATACAGTTCTTTCTGAAATTTGTGAAGGAAGATATGCGCATTCATTTTGAAATTGTCCCGGATAGATTGAGCGATAAAATATTAGAGGAGTTTAAAAAATTCCCTGATGGAACCTTACATCTGGAAGTGGGGTTGCAAACTGTAAATAGAAAAACACAGGAGTTAATCTCGCGTCGTCAAAATTTAACAAGGACCTTTGAAGTATTACAATTCCTGAAAGAGAAGACAGGGGCAAAGATACATGCAGATTTAGTTGCAGGCATGCCCGCAGAGACTTGGGATAGTTTTCGAGATGGATTTAATTATCTTATTGAATCTGCTCCGCAGGAGATTCAATTGGGGATATTGAAACGACTACGCGGTGCACCGATTTCAAGACATATTGAAGAATATCAAATGGTTTTTGCACCTTTCCCTCCTTATGAAATATTACAGACAAGTACCTTATCTTTTGAAGAGTTGCAGAAATTAAAAAGAATGGCTCGCTATCTTGAACTATATTATAATCAAGGAAATTTTTCTAACTCCCTAAAATTTTTGTGGAAAACAGGGATTAGTCCTTTTGATGCTTTTGCAGATTTTAGTGATTATGTATGGAAAAAGACGGGAAAAACACATGAGTTGTCCCTTTCCACCCTTGCGAACTTATTGTTTTCCTATCTCCTTACTATAGATAAGTTTCCGCCAGATAGTATTGAGAAAGCTATCCGTGAAGATTACAATCAAAAACCCGGGAGAACTGAAAAATTAAGGTGATTATATGATATAATCCACATATAGGATGGGAAAGAGGAAATAGATAGAGGAGAAAAGAGTATGGAAATTATGGAAGTAGTGAAGAAAGCCGCAGATG